>Ga0209373_10000053_pt1 | contig 270348 bp, 215 predicted proteins | sample Higcelweek5metaG_FD_187173 | JGI IMG/M metagenome (GOLD analysis project Ga0209373, IMG submission 187173) | Freshwater pond sediment microbial communities from the University of Edinburgh, under environmental carbon perturbations - High... | ecosystem: Environmental > Aquatic > Freshwater >...
AACCTCTTCCGCGCGATTCCTGACAAGGCAAGCCTGAAAGTCCGGCGAAAAACAGCCGCTTGGGATGACGACTACCTGCGAAAAGCCATCACTCTGGCGGCCGGATAACTTTCAAGCGATTGCCCTGTTTGGCCAGTTCATTCCGACGAATTGACGACCCTGCGCAGGAAATCAACCATCGCCTGCAAGACCACGTCGCCCTGGTCCCGGTGCGGGGTGTGCCCGCAGGAGTCGAGCACGAGAAGCGACACCGGCCCGCCGCTTTGCGCCGCGATGGCGTCATATTGCGCGGCGGTGGCGTATTCGTCGTCCACCCCCTGGATCACCAGAAACGGCGCGCGGATGGCGGGCAGGCGGTCTTCGATGTTCCAGAGCCGGAACGCGTCGGTCAACCAAGTGTCGTTCCACCCCCAAAAGGCGCCGTCCACATTGTCGCCATGCAGCCGCTTCAACCGCTCGCGCAAGCCGTCCTCATAGACCGCGCGCGCCGCCTGGATGCCCGCGATGGTCACATCCTCGACAAAGACGTGGGGAGCCTCGGCGATGGCGGCGCGGACGCGGGGCGCGACCGGGCCGGAGGCGGCGAGCAGGGCGATGGACGCCCCGTCGCTGTGGCCGACCAGCACGACGTCGGTCAAGCCCAACTGGTCGAGCAGCCGGGGCAGAACCCCGTCCGCCTCCTCGTGCAAATAGCCGGTGGAGCGCGGCAGAACCACCGGCGAGGAGCGGCCATAGCCGCGCCGGGAATAAATCAGCGCGCCGCAGCCGGTCGCCGCCGCCAGCCGGTCGGGAAAATCCTTCCAGATGGCGACGCAGCCAAGCCCCTCATGCAGGAAGACCAGAGTCGGCAAACCCACCCGCGCCGCCGGGACGCGGCGGTATTCCAGGGCAACCCCGTCGATGTCGAGAAAGCCGCTCAGCGTTTCCAGAATCATGCCGTGCGCCCCATCATCCGTTCAGCCCCCATCATCGGCACTCTAGCATCGCCGCCACGGCCCCGATCAAGCCGTCCTTGCGCAAGCCAGCTCCGCCTTGCTCAGCGTTGCGGCAGCAAGCCTAAAGAATCATCGCACGCCGTCAGTTTTAGGTCTTTTTGCCAATGCCATCCGGACCGGCCCGGTTTTTGCGTCGCAACACGCGACCAGCATACGTCCAAAGGGCCTAGCTCTTTTGATGGAAGACCGACCGCAAAGGATGACCCGCATGAAACACCCCATCCTGCACAGCGATCTGCACGCCGCCGCGCGCTTCGTTCTGGCGGCGAAGTTCCGGACCTTGCGCGATTTGGAGCAGCTTTCTGCGGTCTGCGCCGTCGTGTCCGCCATCGCCGCCCTGGTCCATGAACTGCAAAAGGAACGCGGCGTCTGGAACATCCATCTGGGCAGCGGCGGACGCCAATTTTCTGAGCAAATCGCCCCGCAGACGGCGCTTTGCCAAAAATACGAGCAGGAGCTGCGCGCCCGCTTCAACGACTTGGACCGCATGGTCCATGGCGCGGCGCTGTTCGGCGACATCCGCCGCGCCCTTGCCGATCTTGACGCTTTGCCCGATCTGCGGGAGCGGGCGGGGCGGTTGGCCGTGGCCCCCAAAGACAGCTTCGCCTTTTTCTGCGGCTTGATCGGCGCGCTGCTGAGCGCCGTGTCGACGGCGACCGACGTAACGTCCGACCCGGTGGTGTCGCGCGCCTTGATCGCCGCCTTCAACCTCATGCAGGGCAAGGAGCAGGCCGGGCAGGAGCGGGCGACGGGCGCCGCTGGCTTTTCCGCTGGACGATTCGACGCCGGGCTGCATCGGCGCTTCGCCGCCCTCATCACCGGGCAAAACCGCTCCTTCGCCATCGTCGCTGAGAACATCGCTCCCGAACAGGCCGAAGCCCTGCGCGCCGCCCTGTCGGATCAAGCCGAGTTTGAACGGATGCGCCGCGTCGCCCACGACGGCGGCCTGAGCGGCGCGCTTGAGGGCATCGAGGGTCCGGCCTGGTTCGCCGCCGCGACCCAACGGATCGACGCGATCAAGCGGGTGGAAGACCGCTTGATCGCCGATCTGGGCGACGCCTGCGCCACGGCTCTGGCCAAGGCCCGCCAAGATTTCGCGGCGCCGCTCGCCAACGCCACGCCGTGGCTGCGCTTGATCGGCTGGTGGACCCGCCGCCGCCTGACCGCACAGGCCCGTTGGTCCGAAAGGCTTGCCCAGGCCATGCGGGCGGCCGCACTGCCATCAAACTCCCTGCCATCGACCGCCCTGCCGTCAAACGCTCCCGACTGGGCGCGCGACGCCCAACGCCTGTTCCGCGACGGTTTGGGCAACACCGCCAGCCTCGCCGCCCAACAGCAGCAAGAACGCAACCGCAGTGAAGAGCGTCAGCAAATTCTGGAGGACGCCGTGCATGATTTCGGCAATTCCAGCGACTCCGCGCTGTCCACCATGGCCGACATGGCGGCGCGGATGCGCGACAACGCCCAGCGCATGGCGGAGGTGGCCGGGCAGAACAGCGAGCGCTCGCTCAGCATGGCGTCGGCGTCGCGCCAATCGCTCGACGGCGTGCGCACCGTCGCCAAGGCGGCGGAGGAGTTGAGCGCGGCCATCCACGACATCAACCGCCAAACCGAAGAAACCCTGCGCATCACCGCTGCCGCCGTGTCGGAGGTCGAACGGACCAACGGCACGGTTGGCGGCCTGCACGACGCCGCCAACCAGATCGGCAAGGTGGTTGGCTTGATCCACGAGATCGCCGGGCAAACCAACCTGCTGGCGCTGAACGCCACCATCGAAGCCGCCCGCGCCGGAGAGGCCGGAAAGGGCTTCGCCGTGGTCGCCGGGGAGGTCAAGAGTCTGGCGACCCAGACGGCGCGGGCGACCGACGACATCGCCCGGCAGGTTCAGGCGATTCAGAACGCCGCGCTGGCGACCGTGGACACCATCGCCTCAATCCGCGACACCGTCGCCAGCATGGACGGCGTCATCACCCGCATCGCCGCCGCCCTGGCCCAGCAAGAGGCCGCGACCGACCGGATCGCCGCCACCATCCAGGACGTCGCCGACGGCGCGCAAACCATGTCCGGCGCCGTGGAGGGCGTCGCCGGAGCCGCCGACGACACCGGGACCATGGCCGGGCGCGTGCTGGACGCCGCCCGCGCTCTGGACGGGTTGACGCGAACCCTGCGCGGCGATCTGACGGGCTTCATCGAAACGGTTCGGGTCGCCTGAGTCCTGAGGTCGGCGCCGTGCTGAGAAAACGGAACAAGTGTGGATGGGGAGGCGGTGACGGTGCGGATTCTGGTGGTCGATGACGACAGCGAGCGGGCCGCTTTGGTGGAAAACAGCCTGCGCGAAACCGGCGCGGTTATCGGCGCCGTGATCGGCGTTGACGCCGATTTGCGCGCCGCCATCCAGGCCCACCGCCCGGATATTCTCATCGTCGCTCTGGCCGCTCCCGACCCCGCCTGTCTGGACGAGCTGATGGCGATCAACCAGGAAACCCCGCGCCCGGTCGCCCTGTTGATCGGCGTGGAGGATCGTCCGTTGATGGCCCGCGCCATCCGCGCGGGCGTCAGCCCCTACGCGGTGGACGGGTTGAGCGCCACGCTCGTCCGCTCCATCATCGACAACACGGTCGGCCATTTCGACCGCCACCGCGCGGTGAGCGAGGCGCTGGAGAAATCCCGCGCCACGTTGAACGACCGCAAATTGATCGAACGGGCCAAGGGTCTGTTGATGACCCATCGCGATCTGAGCGAGGATGAGGCGTACAAAACCCTGCGCAAAATGGCGATGGACCAGAACAAGCGGCTGGCGGACGTCGCCGAAGCCGTGCTGAATCTGGCCGATCTGCTGAAACGGTGAGGACGCGCGTCGGTCAGGTCTTCCGATAACGTCCGATGACCTCGGTGAGGAACTCCATGATTTGCGGCGGCTCCATGCGGTCGGGGGCGAAGCGCTCACAGCCGCAGTGGCGGCGATACAGATCCACCATGGGTGGTTCGCGTCCCATGTAGAGCATGGCCCAGCTCTCAAGAAGACGCTGGTCAATCCCGTCCTTGATCGCCGTTTTGACGTTGCGGTGGCGGGGGTCGGCTTGAATCTTGCCGTACAGCGTGTCCACCACCCGATGTGGGCCTTCGAGGATTTCCAGAAAGTGGGTGGTGTCGAAACACAGCATGCTGTTGATGCCCCGCGCCGGGTTTTTGGCCTGGGACGCAGCCATGATGGATTTGATGTGCTCTTTCGTGACGCCGGGCGCGACCTCGCTGCGAAAGACCACGCGCAGCAGCCCATTGCCATGGACTGGGTTGCTCGCCCTTTCACGAAGAAGCGCTTCAAGCCGCTGCTGCAACAGGGTGGGGTTGATCGGCTTGGTCAGGAAGGCGGTGGCTCCGGCGTCCCGCGCGCGTTTGACGATCTCCGGCGCGGTGTGGGCGGTCAAAACCGCGACGGGAATTTCGGTGTCGAGCGGCGCGTTCGGCGTCATCCCTTCGGGCAGGCGGCCTGACCGGAGCAGCGTGAGGAAGGCCAACCCGCCCATCGGCTCCATCTCAAGATCACAGAGGATCACACTGACCGGCGAGATGTTCAGAATGTTGAAGGCGTTCCAGGCCGACGCCGCCTCATACACCGTGCCGACGCCGATTTTCCGCAGAATCGTGGCGATCAAGCGGCTGGTGAACTCATTGTCCTCAACCACCAGGACGGACGCCGATTTCAGCAAGGATTCACGGCTGGACATGCCTTTTCCCCTGAACAACCATTCCGAAAGAAGCGAAGAGAATGCGTTTGCGCAGAGTCTCTTTTTAAAAACATTGCCCCTCGCAGAAACTGATCTTTAGGAAGCCCAGAAAACACATATTTTTAAAGGGATCTATGACCTCCAGCCAATCAGGGAAAACACCAACAAAATGCGTTAATTCAATACACTCTCATCAAATAATTTCTGCCCGACTCACACGCCCGCAGGATTCACAAAGGCGAAACAAGAAAATGCCCCGACCCATCAGTCGATGAAATCATCCCGACTCAAACCATACTTCTTCAGCTTGTCGTAAAAAGTTTTGCGCGGAATGGTCAGCGCCTCAATGGCGGCCTTCACGCTGCCCTTCTGGCGGGCAAGCTCGCTTTGGATCAGCCCCTTTTCGAACAGATCCACCTGCTCGGCCAGCGACAGGGCCGAGGAGCGGGCGGGCGGGGCAGGCTCCGCCGTCGCTTCGTCCAGGCCCAGCACGAAACGGTCGGCGGCGTTGCGCAGTTCGCGGACGTTGCCGGGCCAATCCTGGCTGACCAAGCGTTGCGTCTGGACCGGCGACAGGGCGCGCGGTTCGCGGTTGTAGCGGTTGGCGGCCTGAAGCACGAAATGCTGGAACAGCAACGGAATGTCGTCGCGCCGCTCGCGCAGGGGGGGGATGGCGACGACGATGACGTTCAGGCGGTAATAGAGATCCTCGCGGAATTTTCCGGCGGCGGCGGCCTGCTTCAAATCAACCTTGGTCGCGGCGACCACACGCAGATCGACCGGACTCAGCTCGTTCGATCCCAGCGGCTCGACCACCCGCTCCTGAATGACCCGCAGCAGCTTGACCTGAAGCGACAGCGGCATGCTTTCGATTTCGTCCAGGAACAGGGTGCCGCCGCTGGAATGCTCGATCCGCCCGATCCGCCGTTTGCTCGCCCCGGTGAAGGCCCCGGCCTCATGCCCGAACAATTCGCTTTCAAAGATGGCTTCGGGCATCGCCCCGCAATTCAGCGCGACGAAGGGGCGTTTGCGGCGGACGCTGGCGGCGTGGAGCGCGCGGGCGACCATTTCCTTGCCCGTGCCGGTTTCACCCAACACCAGAACGTCGGCGTCGGTGTCGGCCACCGCCGCGATGGTGGCGCGCAGCCGCTCGATCCCCGCCGTACGCCCGACGATGCCGTGGGTCGCCTCCCCGCCGCCGGACAGGGCGGCGCGCAGGCGGCGGTTTTCCAGAACCAAACGGCGCTTTTCCACCGCCCGCCGGGCGGTTTCGGTCAGCCGATCCGACGGGAAGGGCTTTTCCAGGAAATCATAGGCGCCCTTGCGCATCGCCTCCACCGCCATCGGCACGTCGCCATGGCCGGTGATGAGGATCACCGGCAATTCCGGGTCGATGGCCTGAACCCGCGCCATCAGCGTCAGGCCATCCATCTGCGGCATCCGCAGATCGGTGACGAGGCAGCCCGGCCAGTCGCGCCCAATGTGGCGCAAGGCGCGCTCCGCCCCATCACAAGCGGTGACGGAGAAATCGGCCAGTTCCAGCGCTTGCTGCCCGGCCAGCCGAACCGCCCGTTCGTCATCGACAAACAGAACGCAGCCGCTTCCCGCGTCGGGCATGGTCATGACGGGTTGTCCATTGTTTTGAGGCGCAGGGTGAAGACGGCCCCGCCATCCGCGTGGTTGGCGGCGGTCAGGCTGCCGCCCAAATCCTCGACGATGCCGTGGCTGATCGACAGACCAAGCCCCAGCCCGTCGCCGGCCTCTTTGGTGGTGAAGAAGGGGACGAACAGGCGGGGCAAATCCGCCTCGGCGATGCCGACGCCGCTGTCGGCGACGCTCAACAGCAACCCATCCTCCAGCGCGCGCGCCGTGATCCGCAGATGGCGGCGGGGGGAGTCGCGCATGGCGTCGGCGGCGTTGCCGATCAGATTCACCAGAACTTGCTGAAGGCGAACATCCTCGCCCACCACCCACACCGGCGCGTCGGGGAGATCCAAATCGACCGTCACGTCCTCGCGCCGCAACCGCGCCTCGAACAGCGCCAGCGCTTGGGCGACCGCGCCCTGGACCGACACCGGCCCCAAGACGCCCGACGCTCGCCGGGCGAAGCCCTTCAATTGACGCGTGATCGCCGCCATGCGGTCGGTCAGGTCGGCGATCTCAGCCAGATTGGCTCGCACCGATTCCGTCCGCCCGCGCTCCAGCAGCACCACCGCATTGTCGGCGAAGCTGCGCATGGCGGCCAGCGGTTGGTTGATCTCGTGGGCGATTCCCGCCGACATCTGGCCCAGCGCGGCCAGCTTGGCCGCTTGGGTCAGTTCATTTTCGGTCGCCCGCAATTCGGCGGTCGCTTCGGCGACCCGGCGCTCCAACTCCACCCGAGCCGCCTCTTGAAGCGTCAAGCGTTCGGTCAGCGCGGCGCGGCGCAGGGCCAGCGCGTAAACCGCAACCGCCGCCAAGGCCGCCAGCGCGGCGGCCAGCAGCCCGGCGACCTGCCCGCGAGTCGTCACCGGCTCCAGGCTGGTCAGGCTGTGCAGGGTCCAGTCGCCGCCGGACATGGCGGTCGAGGCCAACAGATAGCGGCGCTCGCCGCCCGCCTCAGACAAGGCGATGCGGTCCGACGCGCCGCCAAAGGCCCAGGGCAGCACGTCCAACCCCTCGCTGCTGCCGCTCGGCGTGATCGGCAGGCTGATCGGCAATTGGCGGGGCAGGGCGTGATAGCGCCAATCCGGGACGTTGGTGATGAACACCAGGCCCTCGCGATCCGTCACCAGCAGCCTTTCCTGCCCCGGCGCCCAGGCCCGTTCCAGCCGGTCGAAACCGACCTTCAGCACCACCACCCCCACTGTGCGGTTTTCCGCCACCACCCGATGGGCGGTGTAATAGCCGGGAATGAAAGAGGTGGTGCCAAGGGCGAAATGGTGGCCTTCGCCCCGCTCCATCGCCAAACGGAAATAGGGGCGATAGGCGAAATTCTGCCCGACGAAGCTGCTGCCGCCGTTCCAATTGCTGGCGGTCAGCGTCAAGCCGGTCCCATCCATGATGTACAGGGCCGACGCGCCCAGCGCCTCGGCGATGCCCTCCAGCTTGGCGTTCATCCGCTCCACCCGGGCGGGGGTCGGGTCGGCCAGCAGGGCCGTCACCTCGGCGTCCTGCGCCAATGCCAGGGGAACGGCGGCGTGGCGCTCCAACTCCGCCCGCAAATTGGCGTCGTAGAGGGCCAATTGCGCCTGGACCCGCTCCCGCAAATCCGCCTCGGCCAGCCCCGCCGACCAGCTTGCCGCCAAGGCGGCGGCCAGCGGAACGCCCAGCAGCAGCAACGCCAGCAACAGCCGCCGGGGTTGCGCCAACGCGCCCGCGATCAGGCCGCTGACCGAATATGTCCCGATTCGGTCAAGCATTGGACCGAACGCCGTCAAAGCGCATGCTGCACCGCAACAATCCATCCCAAGAGCCGCGAATGTGCGGATTTTCGCACATCGCGATGGGGCTTGTCGTGTGGATTTTCGCTCAGGCCTTTTTCTCAAATCCTTGATGTTGCTGGATTCAGCAATTGGCCCAGCGCTTGCTTTCATAGGCAACCAAGTCCGGTGCAGCCCGCCAGAGAGCGGACGCCCCACCAAGGAACGCCACGAGGAGATGACCATGAGCGCAGACGCGACCGCCGCCCACGGGCCGGTGAAGAAGCCCTTCTACACCAACCTGACCTTCCAGGTTCTGACCGCGATCACCTTTGGCATCCTGCTGGGCCATTTCTACCCGTCCATCGCGGTGGAAATGAAGCCGCTGGGCGATCTGTTCATCAAGATGGTCAAGATGGTGATCGGCCCCATCGTGTTCCTGACCGTCGTCACCGGCATCTCCTCCATCGGCAATCTGAAGAAGGTCGGCAAGGTCGGCGGCAAGGCCCTGCTGTATTTCGAGGTCGTGACCACCTTCGCGCTCGGCATCGGCCTTCTGGTCGTCAACCTCGTTCGTCCGGGCGGCGGGATGAACATCGTCCCCGGCCAGTTGAAGGCCGATTCCGTGCAGAAATACGCCAGCACGGCGAAAGAGCACGGCTTCATGGACTTCATCGTCGGCATCGTTCCCGACAACATCGTCGGCGCCTTCGTCCAGGGCGACATGCTGCAAATCCTGTTCTTCGCCGTGGTCTTCGGCGTGGCGCTGGCCGCCATGGGCCAGAAGGGCAAGCTGGTCGAGGACATTTTCGACAAGGTCGGCCACGCGCTGTTCGGCGTCATCGGCATCCTGATGCGCGTCGCCCCGGTCGGCGCCTTCGGCGCCATGTCCTTCACCATCGGCAAATACGGCGTCTCCTCGTTGACCTCGCTCGGCCAGTTGATGGCGTCGGTCTACATCACCATGGCGATCTTCATCTTCGTCGTGCTGGGCGGCATCGCCAAGATGTACGGCTTCAGCATCTGGAGCTTCATCCGCTACATCCGCCAGGAACTGCTGATCGTTCTGGGCACCTCCTCGTCGGAATCCGTCCTGCCGCGCATGATGGAGAAGATGCAGAAGTTCGGCTGCTCCAAGCATGTCGTTGGTCTGGTCATCCCGACGGGCTATTCCTTCAACCTTGACGGCACCTCCATCTACCTGTCGATGGCCGCCATCTTCATCGCCCAGGCCTTCAACGTCGATCTGACGATCTGGCAGCAGCTCTACATCCTCGTCATCCTGATGCTGACCTCCAAGGGCGCGGCGGCGGTGACGGGCGGCGGTTTCGTGACGCTGGCCGCCACCCTGTCGGCCACCGGCGTGCTGCCGATCGAGGGGCTGGCCCTGCTGTTGGGCGTGGACCGCTTCATGTCGGAGGCCCGCGCCCTGACCAACCTGATCGGCAACGGCGTCGCCACCGTCGTCATCGCCAAGATGGAAGGCGAGTTCGACGAGAGCAAGGCGGTCGCCGAGTATCAGCACCACTTCAAGGAACCGGCGCTCGCCCGGATCTGAAAATTCCAAAGATGACCCGCGCTGACGCCGTCAGGGTCATGTAAAGTGGTGGGGACGGTTCGGCAGGGTTCGAATCGTCCCTTTCTCTTTTGAACGGGACGTTCTCCTGCGCTATAACCGGCGAACAGGATAACGCAGCCTCAAGAAATTAACCTAAATCACGTTAATCGGAGGAAGAGACCCTATGTCCGGCGATTTTGACGCAATGGCGCTTGAGTATCACCGCAACCCCCGCCCCGGAAAGCTGGCGGTGGTCGCGACCAAGCCCATGGCCAACCAGCGCGATCTCGCGCTTGCCTATTCGCCGGGCGTGGCGGTCGCCAGCATGGCCATCGCCAAGGATCCGGCCCAGGCCGCCGAACTGACGGCGCGCGCCAATCTGGTCGCCGTCGTCACCAACGGCACCGCCGTTCTGGGGTTGGGCAACATCGGCCCGCTGGCCGCCAAGCCGGTGATGGAGGGCAAGGCCGTCCTCTTCAAGAAATTCGCCGGCATCGACTGCTTCGACCTGGAGCTGAACGAGCTGGACGTTGACGGGCTGGTCGACACCATCGTTCGTCTGGAGCCGACCTTCGGCGCGATCAATCTGGAAGACATCGCCGCCCCGGCCTGCTTCGAGGTCGAACGCCGTTGCCGCGAGCGGATGAAGATCCCGGTCTTCCACGACGACCAGCACGGCACCGCCATCGTCGTCGGCGCCGCCGTGCTGAACGGTCTGGCGTTGGTCGGCAAGGACATCGGCTCGGTCAAGGTGGTCTCCACCGGCGGCGGGGCGGCGGGCATCGCCTGCCTGGATCTGATGGTCAGCCTGGGCGTCAAGCGCGAGAATGTCTGGCTGGTGGACCGCGTCGGTCTGGTCCACAAGGGCCGGAACGAGGAGATGAACGAGTATAAGGACGCCTACGCGCAAGAGACCGAGGCGCGCGTCCTGTCCGACGTCATCGACGGGGCCGACATCTTCCTCGGCCTGTCCGGCCCGAACGTGCTAAAGCCGGAATTGCTGGGCCGCATGGCCGACAAGCCGCTGATTCTGGCGCTGGCCAACCCGACCCCGGAAATCATGCCCGATCTGGCGCGCGAGGCCCGCGCCGACGCGATCATCGCCACCGGGCGGTCGGATTTCCCCAACCAGGTCAACAACGTCCTCTGCTTCCCCTTCATCTTCCGGGGCGCGCTCGACGTCGGCGCGACGACGGTGAACGAGGAAATGAAGATCGCCGCGACCCACGCGGTCGCCAGCCTCGCCCGCGCCGAACCGTCGGACGTGGTGGCGGCGGCCTATGTCGGCGAGACGCTGCGCTTTGGCCCGGAATACATCCTGCCCAAGCCCTTCGACCCGCGCCTGATCGTCGAAGTGTCGTCGGCGGTCGCCAAGGCGGCGATGGAATCCGGCGTCGCCACCCGCCCGATCGCCGATTTCCGCGCCTACCGCGAGCAGTTGAACCAGTACGTCATCCGCTCCGGCCTGTTCATGAAGCCGGTCATCACCAAGGCCAAGACCGCGCCCAAGCGCGTCGTTTACGCCGAGGGTGAGGATCCGCGCGTCGTCCGCTGCGCCCAGGTGGTGGTTGACGACGGCATCGCCCAACCGATCCTGATCGGCCGCCGCGAGGTGGTGGAGCGCATCATCGGCGAAATGGGCCTGCGCCTGAAGATCGGCCGCGACGTCGAGGTGATCGAGATCATCCGCGACCTGCGCTATCACAGCTACGCCGAAGCCTACCGCAAGCTGATGGGCCGTCGCGGCGTCGCCCCCGCCCACGCCGCCAACGTCGTGCGCACCCAGCCGACCGTCTTCGGCGCGCTGATGGTCCGCCGGGGCGAGGCCGACGCGATGGTCTGCGGCACCTCGGGCCGCTTCAACGAGCATTTCGGCCACATCGCCGGGCTGATCGGGCTGCGCAAGGGCGTCAAGGTCGCGGCGACGATGAACGCGCTGATTTCGCAGAAGGGCGTTCACTTCATCACCGACACCTACGTCAACGCCGACCCGACCGCCGAGGAGGTCGCCGAAATCGCCCGTCTGGCGGCGGACGAGGTCCGTCGTTTCGGCATCGAGCCGAAGGTCGCGCTGCTCTCCCACTCCAACTTCGGCAGCGCCGACACGCCGTCGGCCCGCAAGATGCGCAAGGCGTTCGAGCTGGCGTCGGACGCCATGCCCGATTTGCAGATCGACGGCGAAATGCACGCCGACGCCGCCCTGGCCGAGGCCATCCGCAAGGAGGTCCTGCCCGACAGCCGTCTGAAGGGCGAAGCCAACCTGCTGGTCATGCCGACGCTGGACGCCGCCAACATCGCCTTCAACATGATGAAAATCCTGGGCGAGGCGCAGAATGTCGGCCCGATCCTGCTGGGCGTCGAACGCCCGGTCCACATCGTCACCCCGTCGGTGACGACGCGCGGTCTGGTCAACATGACCGCCGTGGCCGTGGTGGACGCCCAACTCTCCACCCCGGTCAACGCCGCCCCCCGCCCGCCGGTCCCGTCCGACGACGAGTAACCCCCACCCCAAAAACGCCCTCTCCCCGCCGGGGAGAGGGTTGGGTGAGGGGGCGTGCACCTGTAAGGCTCGACTTTGCATTTTGGTCGCAGAGTGAGCGCAATCACTCCTTTTTACGACATTCGCGCTCGGAAATGGGCCAAGTGGATCATGGGATGTTGTCGGGCCACCCACCGATAGGTGAGCCGGTCCGTGGCATGCCTCTGCTGGAGTGCAGTCGCCACAGACTGATTGTCGGAATGCACACCACCAGCAACTCCGCCCGAAGACCATGACGCCGCAGCCAACGGCGCGCTGAATTACGCGCCAGGATCATGGCGACCGCTTCAGCGCCGGTTGAGTCCCGGCCACCTGTTATGCGCCCGCCCATGATGTGCGGCTTGCGTCCGTCGGCCACCACAACCGCCCCCCATCCTGTCTGCTGCTAGCGCGGCGAGGCATCAGCGAAGACGCGCACCACGGCGACACGGACAAGCTCACCAACCAGCACCATTCTTCCTTTTTACGACAACCTTTTCGATGCCAGAATCTAAGTCCTGCCATTACCAAAGGTTAAAGACTGGCTGCTTGCATCTTTCTGCGTCTCTGCCAATAGTCAAAAAATGCTATGATACTCCCAGAAATCCCAGTCATCAGCATCAACGGGTATATCGTCATCCTGCATTTTTGAGAATTTCTTGCCGTCAGGGCTATCGAGGAAAAAATCTAAATCAATCAATGCCCTGTGAAGCTTAGAGAGCTTTCGTGTATTCCATAGGACATTATTACCGTCTTGGTTGCTAATTATATTACGCTCAACAGCATATTGGAATTTTTCACTTTCGTAAAACCAGTCAATTCTCGGAGCCTTGTCATAATGATCCATGATAATATGCTTAAGGACAGCGCTTGGGGCGGATGGAAGTGCTTCCTTCACATTCTTTAGAAGCCTCCCCAATTCATCATTGAGATGGTCAGCCCCTGACGCTGCACGCATTATATCTCTTACTGCGGCAGGATCTTTGCAGTTTCTTAGTTTTTCGATTGTTTCTGAAGCTGTATCAAGTTGACATTCGAGGTCTTGCATCTCTTCTTTGAGTTTGTCTATTTTAATAATGGCGGCTTCGTATTCGCTAGCTGGTACCGATGTTGCGCCTTTAAGTTTTGGAATGGCTTTTTTAAGCTTTTGCCGCCACTCTCTACGCTTTATGTCCCAGCTCTGTTCATTGCGTTTTTCGAGGTCGATGCCGGCATCGACCACCGTCCTTCGGAGTTCGACCAGTCCCGCGTGTTCCTGGATGTTCCAAGCCTGGACGAGTCCAAGCGTGTTCGTCACCTTATCGAAGGAAGCTGGCGGTACAACGATTGGCATTGTCCGATGCGATTTCGCCCACGCGGCACCAAGTTCCATCATGCAGAAGGGGCTTTCCATGTAGGACGGTGTCATTAAGATAAAGACTAGCTTTGGATCCTGTATTTTTTCTTTCATATAAGCATTGAAATCTACAGTTAGTGGAATTCCATGACCAGGAACGCTAGAGCAGAAAATTGCATCAGACGGAACACCGATAGCTTCTTTTAGGAAACCTATGAAAAGCGCCGCTAGAAATTGATCAGCGACGGCGTGACTGACGAATATGTCATTTCTCGACGTCAATCTTGTAGAAGTTGCCATAAAATCTCCTTCACGGCAGGCTGCCAAGGCCTGATATCACGATATGGTAGTCGAGCGAACACGGAACAGAGGATGCTTTCCCAATGGAAAATCCCCTCATCATACGCCGGCTGGACGATCCAGGCCGCTCCTTTAGGAATGATGCTCAGGACCGCCTGATCTGACGGGAGCGGGCAGGCACCCCATGTCCAAATTGCCAAAGACCGAATTTGCCACTGCCAGCCTTCCGAATACCGAGGCCGATCCGAGAATTTAGTTCTTCGGAAAGGTCTTTATCTTTCAGATCATAGACTTCATCAGCATAATTTTCAGTGAGAGCAGCCCGAACGTTATCAATATCGAATGGCATCTTGGGATGACTATCGCGCAGGCGTTCCAGGGCCGCGCTCACGTACTTGGCGATTGTCATCTTATCCATGTCGGCATCGCTCCTTTTCACTTCTTTGCGTCGCGGCGTTGGCGATAGTCGCGCAATGCCCGGTAAAGCGTCCCCCGATGGACACCGAATTGGTCAGCAACCTGCTGGCCGGTGTTGCCCGGGTCGGTCAGCATGAACTCAGCCACACCCAACTGCTTCTCGGTCAACTTAGCCGGGCGTCCGCCTCGCGACCCGCGATCCCGTGCCGCTTTCATACCGGCCTTGGTTCGCTCGGACATGAGGTTCCGCTCAAATTCTGCCATCGCTGATATCACCGTGAGCACCAGTTTACCCGTTGCCGTGCCGGTGTCGAGGTGTTCGGTCAGGTTCCGCAGCCCAACCTTTGATTCATCCTTTTCGCGACACTGGTAAAACGCTGGGATCAAGCGGCCCGCATCAACTCGTAGGGCTGAATCAAAATCTCAGCCGGAATGCGAAGCTCTTCCGACAGGCGGCGGATCATCGACAGCGACAAGGCCCGGCGACGGTTGAGGACTTCGGACACGCGACCGCTGGAGCCGATGATCGCTTGGAGATCGGCGCGTGTCATGCCACGCTGTTCCATCATGAATTCGATGGCGGCGATGGGATCGGCGGGCGGCATCGGGTGGCGCCGCCGCTCGTAGGCTTCGACCAGCGTCATCACGAGATCGAGGCGGTCCCCGTCGGGAGTGTCAGGCTCCGCATCCCACAGGCTCTCGATTTCAGCCAGTGCGACGCGGAAGTCGGCATCGGTCTTGATCGGTTTCAGGTCCATCAGATGCTCTCCAGTCTGCCCGAGCGGTTCAGTTCGTCATATTCCACATGCGTTCCGACGAACCGGACGTAAACCATGCGCCACTTGTACTTCACCACGACCACAAGCCTGTACTTGTTGCCTGCGATGTTGAAAACCACCCGCTCGCCAACAAAACTGGCGCTGCGGAACTGGTCCTTGAGTTGCGCTGGCCCCGTCCAGTCCGCCCGCTCCGTCACCGCATACCATTGGGTCAGCGGTTCCTGGCTGTCCGCCCGACCGGGCCGTTCCCAATGCTCGCGAAGCGTTTTGTGCGCGATGATTCTCATGGCGCCATTGTAACTCCTTCCAAAATGGGAGCAAGAGAAACCTCCCGAAATGGGAGAATTCTTTGGCGCTGTGCCTTTTCCCGACCGCTCTGGCTGATTGCACCGCCCCATGGCTCAACCCACGCGCTCGTGATAGGATTTTTCACCTACGAGCCGCGAGGTCGCCATGCCGTCCCCCCACCAGCCCGCCCGTCCTCTCGCTCGCGTCTCGGACAGGGGCGCCGATGGAACAGGTGAACAGGGGGCGGAAAACTGTTGCACCATGTTTCAAACGTTCCATTCGCCCGCCGAAACGCCCCGGCTGTGGAACAGGTTTCTCCAGGGAAAAGGCGATCACAACGGCTTCACCCCCGGCCCGCGCCGGTCCCCGAAACGAAACACCCCGCGTTCCAACCGGGGACCACGGCCACGGATGGAACAGGTGAACAGGGGCCGGAAATATGTTTCACGGTGTTTCATACGTTCCATTCGCCGACCGAAACGCCCCTCGCCCCGTCCTATGGAACAGGTGAACAGGCGCCGGAAACCTGTTGCACGGTGTTTCATAGGGTCCATTCGCCCGGCCCCCGCGCCGTCGCCGCGATCTTCTCTTGCTTGGCGCCGACAGGGCTGGTACGCCGCAACGGCTTCATCGACGTCCGCGCGGTTCCGCATGCCCATCGACTATTACCTCAACATCGCCGCCTCGGGTCTGCTGACCGGCCTTCTCTATGGGTTGGCGGCGCTGGGGCTGTCGGTGATCTTCGGCGTGGTCCGCGTCGTCAATTTCGCCCATGGCGAAATGATGGTGGCGGGGATGTATGGCGCGGTGCTGTTGGCGGGTTACGCCGGGCTGGACCCGCTGCTGTCGGCCCCCATCGTCGCCGCCGTCCTGTTCGTTTGCGGCTGGCTCCTGCAACGCGGCGTGGTCAACCGCTTCGTCGAGCGGCCTGAACACATGCAGTTCATCCTGCTGCTGGGCGTCGCCACCATTCTGGTCAACGCCATGCTGATGCTGTTCGGGCCGGATTCCCGCAACGTCGCCGTGCCCTATGGCTTTGACACGCTGGAGCTTGGCCCGCTGCTGCTGGACGAGGTGCGGGTGCGCGCCGGGGCGGCGGCGATTGTGATCGCGGCGGGGCTGTTCGCCTTTTTCCGCTTCACCCGCACCGGCAAGGCCATCCGCGCCTGCGCCGACAACCCGTTGGGCGCGCGCGTCGTCGGTTTGAACATCGACGGGCTGTACGCGCTGACCTTCGGCATCGGCGCGGCGGTGGTCGGGGCGGCGGGGGCGTTGATGACCTTGCTGGTGGACGCCCGCCCGCAACTGGCCCCGGAATACACGTTGCTGAGCTTCATCATCGTCATCGTCGGCGGGCTGGGCAGCCTGCCCGGCGCGCTGTTGGGCGGGGTGCTGATCGGCCTGTCGGAAACGCTGGCGGGCTTCCTGCTGACGCCGTCGCTGAAATCCCTGTTCAGCTACGCGGTGCTGATTCTGGTGTTGCTGCTGCGCCCGCAAGGGCTGTTGGGGAAACGGTCATGACGATCCTGGGATTGCCCAACGCCTGGGGCGTGACCGGGCGCGGGGCGGCGCTGCTGGCGCTCAGCGGGCTGGCGCTGCTGCTGGCCCCGCTGGTCGCCGACCGCTATCTGGTGTCGGTGCTGACCACGGTGCTGTGGTTCGCCTATGTCGGGCAGGCGTGGAACGTGATGATGGGCTTTTCCGGCCTGCTGTCGCTCGGCCACGCGCTCTATGTCGGGCTGGGGGCCTACGCCAGCGCCGCGCTGTTCATCCATTTCGGCGTCGGCCCCTGGGCGGGCGCGTTTCTGGCCATGCTGGTCGCCGTCGCGGCGGGCTGCGGCATCGGCTTTCTCGGCTTCCGCTTCGGCGTCAAGGGCGTGCATTTCGCCCTGCTGACCATCGCCTTCGCCGAGGTGGCGCGGGTCGGTTTCGACCACATCCAATGGCTGGGCGGATCGGGCGGCTTCTTCCTGCCGGTCGAGGCCGGGGTGAGCGATCCGCTGAATCTGCGCGGCTCGCCGACCCTGTTCTATTACGTCATCCTCGCCCTGGTGCTGGCGGCGCTGGGCATCTCGCGCCTGCTGCTGCACAGCCGCCTGGGCTATCAATGGCTGGCGGTGCGCGAGGACGCGGAGGCGGCGGAGGCCGTCGGCGTCGATCTGTTCCACGCCCGCATGACCGCCGTCGCCGCCTCCTCGGCTTTGACCGCGCTGGGCGGGGTGTTCCAGGCCTTCTATTTCAACAATCTGTTCCCCGAACAGGTGTTTTCGATGGGCCGCTCCATCGAAATTATCCTGCCCGCCATCGTCGGCGGCATCGGCACCTTGATCGGCCCGATCCTCGGCGCCTTCATCCTGACGCCGCTGGGCGAGGGGTTGACCTTCCTTCTGGAGGTGAGCGGGTTGGAGTTGCCGGGGCTGAAGCAACTGTTCTACGGCGTCGCGCTGGTGGTCATCGTCGTGTTCCGCCCGGACGGCGTCTGGCCCTGGTTGGCCAGCCGTTTGGGGCTGGTCCGCGCGAGCGGGGAGGGGGACGAGCGATGAGCGACGCGCTGCTGACCGTCGACAATCTGTCCAAGCGTTTTCGCGGCCTGAAGGCGGTGTCGAACGTCACCTTCACCGTGCCGGAAGGGCGCATTCTGGCCCTGATCGGCCCGAATGGGGCGGGCAAGACCACCAGCTTCAACCTAATCGCCGGGGTGTTCCCGCCCGACGAAGGGACCGTCACCCTGAAGGGGCAGCGCTTGACCGGGCTGAAGCCCAACCGGGTTTGCGCCGCTGGCATCGGTCGGACCTTTCAGATCGTCAAACCCTTCGGTCACTTGACGGTCGAGGAAAATGTGGTGGTCGGCGCGCTGGCCCGCGAACGCTCGGTCGAGACGGCCCGGCGGCAGGCCCGCGCCCTGTTGGAGCGGTTGGAGCTGGCCGATCAAGCCCAGCGCCCGGCCCGCAGCCTGACCTTGCCCGACCGCAAGCGGCTGGAGGTGGCGCGCGCGCTCGCCACCCGTCCGACCCTGCTGCTGCTGGACGAGGTGTTGGCGGGGCTTCGCCCCACCGAGGTGGACCGCATGGTCGAGGTTCTGCGCGACCTGAACCGGCGCGAAGGTCTGACCATCCTGATGATCGAGCATGTGATGCGCGCCGTGATGGCGCTGTCCGACCGGGTGGTGGTGCTCGACCATGGCGAAAAGATCGCCGACGGCTCCCCGGCGGACATCGTCGCCGACCCCCGCGTCATCGAATCCTACCTCGGCGCCGAAGAGGCGTGAGCGGACAGCGGGGTTACAAATCGGTGACGCCGCTTTTCGGGATCCGCACCTCGCGGTGGACCGACATGCTCAACAGCAGGCCGACGCCGATCATCAGCGTCATCATCGCCGACCCGCCATAGGACACCAGCGGCAGGGGAATGCCGACGACCGGAATCAGCCCCATCACCATCGACACGTTGACGATGACGTACAAAAAGAACTGCGTCGTTATGCCCACCGCCACCAGCCGGGCGAATTGGCTGCGGCAGCTCAACGCGATCACCCAGCCGTAAATCAACAGGATGAGATACAGCGCCAGCAGGGCCACCGCCCCGGCCATGCCGAACTCCTCCGCCAACACGACGAAGATGAAGTCGGTGTGTTTTTCCGGCAGGAACATCAGTTGGCTTTGCGAGCCGGACATGAAACCCTTGCCGAACAGCCCGCCCGATCCCAGCGCGATTTTCGATTGCAGGATGTTGTACCCGGCCCCCAGCGGATCGGTTTCCGGGTCGAGGAAGGTGTAGATCCGCTGTTTCTGGTAATCATGCAGGAACTCCCAGGCCACCGGAATCGCGCCCAGGCCGCCGCCGATCACCAGCAGGAATTTCCAGATGCGCACCCCGGCGGCAAAGAAAACCGCGCCGCTGCCCATGATGAGCAGCAGGGACGTGCCCAAATTCGGCTGCATCAGCACGAAGGCCACCGGCGTGAACACCAGCAGCAGCGGCGGAATCAACAGCAACGGCCGCCCGATCTGGTCCAGCGTGATGCCGTGAAAATACCGCGCCAGCGCCAGGGTCAGCGCTGGTTTCATCAATTCCGACGGTTGAAGCTGGAAAAAACCAAGATCGATCCAGCGCTGCGCGCCCATGCCGATGCGACCCATCAGCTCCACCGCGATCAACAGGCACAGCACCAGAAAAAAGATGATGTAGGCCGACTTCATCAGATGGCGGACGTCGATCAGGGCGATGGTCAGCATCAGCACGAAGCCGGGGATGGCGCGCACCAACTGCGGCTGCGCCCACGGCTTCCAATGCCCACCGGCGGCGGAAAACAGCAGGGCGACGCCGACCGCCGTGATGATGGCGACCAGCAGCACCAGCCCCCAATTGATAAGCCGGACTTTGGTTCCGAGGGTGAGTTGGGAGCGTTGAGGCTCCAACCCGCCGGACCCGAGAGGGGAAAGGACCGCGACCATCTGCTCTGTTCGTCAAAAAACCCGGCGACGCCGTCCGGGCAGGCGCGGCGGATAATGCGGCAAGCCGCTGCGGGCGTAAAGCCGGGCTGTGCGCCGTCCCGCGTTTCTCACAGGGGCCCGGGATCTGGTGGTCGAGTCCCGGCAAGCAAACCTGTTTAGGCGGCGGCCTTGGCGAAATGCACCCGGTTCCGGCCCCGGTCCTTGGCCTCATACAGCGCGGCGTCGGATTGCTCGATCAAGCTGGCGAAGCTGTCATGATCGGGGGAAAGCGTGACGCCGCCAACGCTGCACGTCACCGCCAAGGCTTTTTCCGCGCCCAACACGCCAACGCTGCGTTCAATGTTGGCCCGAATCCGCTCCGCAATCCGCTCACCCGCCTCCAGGTCGCTTTCCGGCAGCAGAATGGCGAACTCCTCACCCCCCAAACGCCCGATGGAATCCTCAGGCCGGAGATTGGTGGCGCAGCAATCGGCAACCGCCTTAATCACCCGATCGCCAAAGGGATGACCGGCCTGATCGTTGATCGCCTTGAAACGGTCGATGTCGATGATGAGCAAACTTAACGGACGACCATAGCGCTTGGCCCGTCGGAACTCGATCTCGGCCAGTTCCAGAAAACGACGGCGGGTCAGAACCCCGGTCAGGCCATCGGTGTTGGCCAGAACTTGCAACTCTTTATTGAATTCATCGCTGGCCATCAGCAGGAAAATGATGGCGCCAATAATGTTGCTGAGAAAAATGACGGCGTACACCCCACGTTCCACCCCATCGCTGATGGCGAGGTTGTCCGACGGGCCGAGCTGGGAGGCGTTTGCCCAAAGGCGCACCACAAGCGCGAGAAGATTGACCAGAATCACCCCACCGGACATGTAGTGGGCTATTCCCCGACCTTGATACAACAGCAGAAGCTCAACCGCGATCACCAGCAGAAAAGCCGTGCCGACCACACTGGAGATGGCGCGGACAAAGTTCAGATCACCCGGGCTTACCCGCAAGGCCAGAAAACAGGCGACGGCAACCAGAACGCCAACGCTCACCGCAAGGCGGGGCGGCGTTCGTTTGTTCTGCATGCGGAGAACGGCCACATAGTTCAAGGACACTGCCGCAGAGGCCAATCCATTGGCCAGGGGCACCAAAAATTCCGTCGCCAGTCCGTTCCGGAAGGCTGCGATGAGAAAGGCGACCGCGAGCAGCAACTTTGCATAGGCGTAGGACTGAAGGGCATGCCGGATCTGACGCGGATAGTTCAGCGAGGCCAAGAGAACGGACCCGCCAATGGCAAGGCCGAGGACCGCATTCACCTGCGCAATGACAATCATATCGACGTTCATGCGCCCTTCCAGCCGAACCGATTACGCCCGTATGCCCAGAACGCTATCCGATGCAACCCTCCATTACAAGGCGACCTTGCCCATTGCGCCTCGCGTGAGTGATTCGATCAAGACGCGGGTGGGGCGTAGCCTTTGACGAACAAATCGACGGCGGCGTCCACAAAACGCCGAATCGTGCTGTCGCTGGGCCGCTCGGTCAGGCACAGCAAAAGTTTCATGTGCAAATTGGCCTTGATGAGGCCGAAATACTGATGCGTCGCCATGTCGATGTCGGGAATGGCCAATTCGCCTCGGCGGTTCAGGTCGTCGAGATAGGCGTTGACTCGCCCGAAGGTCAAAGCCGGACCAGCCTCGTAAAAGGCGCGGGCCAGTTCGGGAAAGCGATGCGCCTCACCCAACACCACGCGGTGAGCCGCCAGCGCCTTGGCCGACAGCACGAAGGTGACGAACTCCAGCCCGATCATGCGCAGCCCTTCGGCGGCGGGCAGCGCCGTCGCCTTCTCCCAGACGTCGTTCAGCGTGGCGCTGCTGCACTCGCAAGCGACCATGGCGCGGAACAGCTCGTCCTTGCTGCCGAAATGGGCGTAGAGCGTCGCCTTGGAGACGTTGGCTTTTTTGGACACCGCGTCCATGCTGACCGCGCCATAGCCGTTTTCCAGAAACAGGGCGCCCGCCGCCGCCAGAATCTGGGCCGGTTTGGATCCCGCTTCGGGAGTGGGGGCCACCAGTTTGGTCATGCATGCCTCGTCTGTCACAATCAGCTTCGCCCCTACCGCGTTCCGCATCGGACGACAACCCCTCTTCTAAAAACTAAACCGTTCAGTTCGATCTTGACAAGACATAGGTGATCGCTCATCGTCCAACAAGACTAAACTGAACGGTTCAGTTTGATGGTGCGGCGAAACGCCGCGCGGCAACGCGAACCGGAACGGGTTCAAGGGATACAGGCAATGGCATCGGGCTTGCGGAAAATCATCCTGTCGGCTGTCGCGGTCGCGGCTTTGACCGGCGTCGGTTATGGCGGCTATGGCTGGTGGACGACGGGCCGATTCATGGAATCGACCGACAACGCCTATGTGCAGAGCGACATCACCATCGTCAGCCCCAAGGTGTCGGCCTATGTGCGAGAGGTGCGCGCGGCGGAAAACCAATTGGTGCGGGCGGGCGACGTTCTGGCTGTGCTCGACGACCGCGATTTTCGTTCCAAAGTGCTGGAGTCTGAGGCGGCGATGGCCGCGCAAAAGGCCGGGCTTGGCACGCTCGACAGCAAGCTGGATCTGCAACGCGCCATCATCGACCAAGCCGCCGCCACGTTGGCGAGCGCCGAGGCCGAACAGCGCCGCGCCCAGCAGGATTATGACCGCAACCGCTCGCTGGCCAACGACAGTTGGACCAGTCGGCAAAAGCTGGAAACGTCCGACGCCGATCTGCGCAAGGCCATCGCCCAGGTCGCCAAATCCCGCGCCGCGCTGGCCGCTGAAAACGATCAGGTCGCCGTTCTGCGCGCCACCCGAGTCGAAACCGAAGCCCGATTGGCCCAGGCCGAAGCGGCGCTGGATTCCGCCCGCAGCGATCTGACCAACACCGTCATCCGCGCGGCGGTCGATGGCGTCGTCGGCAATCGCGGCGTCCAGGTCGGTCAATACGCCCGGCCCGGCGTGCAGTTGCTGGTTCTGGTGCCGCTGCCCGACGTTTATGTCGTGGCGAATTTCAAGGAAACCCAGCTCGCTCACATGCGTTTGGGCCAAACGGTTTCGGTGTCGGTCGACGCCTTCCCCGGCCAGACTTTGGAAGGCACGGTGGAGAGCTTCGCCCCGGCGTCCGGCTCCAAATTCTCCCTGCTGCCTCCGGAAAACGCGACGGGCAATTTCACCAAGATCGTCCAGCGCGTGCCGGTGCGCATCGCCCTGCCGCGCGACAACGCCCTGTCCGGTTTGCTGCGCCCCGGCCTGTCGGTGACGGCGGAGGTGGACACGCGCGGCGGCGACCACGCGGCGCACGCCGTGGCCGGTGGAGTCTTCGGCGCCTTGACCAGCAAGCAGGCCGTCGCCGCCAAGTGAGCGGCCGGCGTTCGGGAGGGGGAGTTTCAGCATGACGACCAACTCGGCGGCGCTTTCGGCGCAGGGAATGCGGACCTTGACCGTCCGCGACCGCATCGGCTTTTTCGCCATGGTGGTCGGCATGTTCATGGCCATCCTGGACATTCAGATCGTCTCCAGCTCTCTGTCGGAAATCCAGGCGGGCTTGGCGGCCAGCGCCGATGAAATCTCGTGGGTGCAGACCGCCTATCTGATCGCCGAGGTGGTGATGATCCCACTGTCCGGGATCCTCTCGCGCATCCTGTCTACCCGCATCCTGTTCACCATCGCCGCCGCCGGTTTCACCCTGACCAGCGTCACCTGCGCCTTTTCCAGCGGCATCGAATCGATGATTTTCTGGCGGGCCTTGCAGGGCTTCATCGGCGGAGCGATGATCCCGACCGTCTTCGCCACCAGCTTCGCCATTTTCCCGCCGGAAAAGCGGGCGGGCGTGTCGGTGATGATCGGTCTGGTCGCCACCATGGCCCCGACCATTGGCCCGACGCTGGGCGGCTGGCTGACGCAAAGCCTGTCCTGGCATTGGCTGTTTCTGGCCAACGTCGTGCCGGGAATCATCGTCACCTCGCTCGTCTGGCTCCTGGTCGATGTGGATCGTCCGAACCCGGAACTGCGCAAGGGCTTTGACTTTCTGGGCCTTGGCCTGATGGCCGCCTTCCTCGGCAGCCTTGAGTATGTGGTGGAAGAGGGACCACGCAACGATTGGTTCGCCGATGAAATCGTGGCGGGGCTGGCCGTGGTCGCCGTCGTCGGCGGGGTCGGCTTCTTCTGGCGGGTCCTGAGTTACCGCAACCCGATTGTCGAGTTGCGCGCCTTCGCCGACCGGAATTTCGCCATCGGCTCGCTCTACAGCTTCCTTCTTGGCATCGGGCTGTACGGCTCGGTCTATCTCCAACCCTTGTTTCTGGCGCGGGTGCGCGGCTTCAACAGCCTGCAAATCGGCACCATCATGTTTGTGACCGGAATTTTCCAATTCATGTCGGCCCCCATCGCCGGGGCGCTGTCGAAGAAGCTTGATTTGCGGCTCATGCTTGGCATTGGCTTGGTTCTGTTTGGCACGGGCGTTTGGTTGAACAGCCATCTGACCAACCAGGCCGGCTTTTGGGAGCTGTTTCTCCCGCAGGCGGTGCGCGGCATGTCGCTGATGCTGTGCTTCATCCCGATCAACAGCATCGCGCTCGGCACCCTGTCGCCGGACAAGCTGAAGAACGCCTCTGGCCTTTACAATTTGATGCGCAATCTGGGCGGGGCCATCGGCTTGGCGGCGATCAACACCGTGATGATCGACCGTCTGGCTCTGCACACCAACCGCTTGGGCGACAATCTCAACCTGTCCCGCGCCGAGGTTCAGCAGACTCTGGATGGCTTGGCCGCCAGCTTCGACGGTCTGGTCGCCGACGCCAACGTCGCCGCCATGTCCAAGCTGGTCGGCATGATGCAGCGCGAGGCCTTGATCCTGACCTTCAACGATTGCCTGCTGCTGATGTCCGGCGTGTTCTTCGCCGCCCTGCTGTTCATGCCGTTGGTCCGCCGTCCCGGCGCGCCGGTGGCCGCCGATCACTGAGGGTTCGGGATTGACAGCGGGATAGGCTGTAGCCCTCGGGTTGTGCTATAACCCATTCGTCAGTGGTCAGTCCGCATCCGGTCCCTATGAGCAAGCGTCAATACACACGCGCCGAAGTCAAAGAGCTGTTGGGCGCTCTGGAGCGTCAGTGCCGCGACGCCTCCAAACTCGCCGCCTTGGCCGAGAAGGAAGCCAGCAAGCACAGCTTTGGCGCCTACCGCGAGTTCCGCGACAAGGTCGGCGAATTCCAGGCTTTGGTCATTCTGATCGAACAGCGGCTTCGCAATCTTGTCGACAACCGATCCGACGACTTGCGCGACCAGTTCGAGCGGTTGGACATGGTGATGCTGGCCTTGCTGGTGCGCGCCAGCATGCGTTTCTTCTTCGTGCTGTCGGCCAACTCGGTTTTGCCGATGGGCGCGCGCGAGATTTTCGTGTCGGAGTTGCGCAGTCTGCACGACGCCAGCGAAAAGCTCCAGCGTCCGGGTTATGCTGGAAAGTTGGGGCCAGAGATGGAGCGCGATCTGGAAACCGCGTCGATGATCCTGGAAGAAATCATCGACAAGGCGCCCAGCCTGTTGAGCTTCAACAGTTGAGCAACGCTTTATCGGTCGGAATCGGGGGCGTCGCCGCCCCCATCCCGTAGCGCATTACTTGGCCAGGAATTTGGCGATGCTGTCGCCCGCCTTGGCGATGTTCACCACGCCATCCAGATGGCCGAGCGTGGAGGTGATCGCCTCGCTGTACTCCACCGCGTTGCCTTGCTTTTCCAGGCGCTCCTTCAGGGGGCGCATGTTGCGGTCGGGCGCGAAGACCAGATCGTCGGCGGACGGAATCAGCAGGGTCGGGGCCTTCAGCTTGGCCAACCCCTCTTCCAGCGACGCGCCGTTGCCGATCACGAAGGTCTGGCTGGCCTTGACCAGATAGAGAAAGTGGTTGGCGTCGCTGACGGCGGCGCGCCCAGCGGCGGCCTTGTCCAGCCAGGCTTCGATGGCGTACTGGTTGCCCAGCGCCGCGCGCGGATCCTTGCCCTCGTCCGCCCACTTGCGGCCAAACGCCGCGTCGGCCCATTTCCAATGGCGGGCGTGCAGCGTGACCAGCTTCAACGCCTCGGTCAGCCCGGCTTTCGGCTCGGTCTTGCCGTAATAATCGCCGTTGTTCCAATTGGGATCGAGCTTGATCGGCGCCGCCCACAGATTGAGCCAGCCGATCAGGAAGGGGTCGGCCTCCGCCCCGCCGATGACGGCGATGACGCGCTTGACCATCTCGGGATAGGCCACGCCCCATTCCAACGCCTGGAGCGACCCCATCGACCCGCCCATCACCGCCTGCACCCCGGTGACGCCCAGGCTGTCCAGCAAGCTTTTCTGAACATTGACGAAATCACGGATGGTGACGACGGGGAAGGTCAAGCCATAGGGCTTGCCGGTGTCCGGGTTGACGCTGGCCGGGCCGGTGGTGATGACGGTCGGATCCTTGGGCGACAGATTGACCAGAGTGTCGGAACTGATGATGAAGTATTTGTCGGTGTCCAGCGGCTTGCCCGGCCCGACGATGCTGTCCCAATAGCCGGGCGCGGCGTCTTCCGCCTTGTATTTCCCGGCGGCGTGGCTGCTGCCGCTGAAGAAATGGGCCAGAAGAATGACGTTGTCCTTCGCGTCGTTCAGCTTGCCGTAGCTTTCCCAACCGATGCGGACATTCTTGATCGTGCCGCCGCCGGTCGTGGTGTAGGACGGCATTTCAAACAGCTTTTTCTCGACAATCCCGTCCAGCGCCAGGGCCGGGGACGTCGCGAGCAACCCAAAGGCCAGCGCCGCCGCGCCAAAACGTCCAGCCCAACGACTCAATGAACCACAAGCTCCATCCCGCATAGGTCCGCCCTCCCGATTCCATTTTAAGCTTTGCTTTGTCGAGCGGATTCACGCGTTGCATCGATTCCGATTTCACGCGATCCGTTCGAAATCGGGAGTTTACGGATGGCGACGCGTCTGTCCAGAGACGTTCCGTGACGGATGCGTTACGCCAACCGAACCGCCGTGCCGTTGATCGACACCATCAACATGCCGTTTTCCTTGCCCAGAACCTCGTAATCCAGATCGACGCCGACGATGGCGTCAGCCCCCAAGGCGCGGGCCGCGTCGGTCAGATCGGCGTAGGCGGCCTCGCGCGCCTCGCGCAGCGCGTCCTGATAGCCCCCGGCGCGCCCGCCGACGATGTCGCGCACCGACGAAAACAGGTCGCGGAAGACGTTCACCCCCATGATCGCCTCGCCCGCGACCATGCCGAGATACTGCGTGATCGGACGCCCTTCGACCGAATCGGTGCTGGTGATAATCATGATGGTTCGGTCCTTTCCGATGGTCAAATGAGCCGGAGAGATGGCGACGCGCATCTTACGCCGATTGATTAAACGGGAAGACCATTTTGCTTTCGCAGGCTCTTGTCGAACAACGATTCAGGAACGAAGCGGCGCAAGACGCTGACTTGCCGCGCCATTTTTCCCGCCGTGTAGCGGTGCTTCGGCGTGTGAGCGGTTGCCGCTTTCAGGACAGCCTCGGCAACGACTTGCGGCATGTCGCCCGTTTCTATGGCTTTGCGAATCACCGCCCCCATCCTGTCGCGATCCTGGTTGTAGATTTCGAGCGTCCGATCCACCTCCGTGCGATTTTCCTCAAAGGATGTTCGGGTGTAGGCAGGCTCAACCAAAATGACTCGGACGCCCTGTGCGCGCACCTCGTGATCCAGCGATTCCGAATAGCCCTCGACGGCGTGCTTGCTCGCTGCGTAAAGCGCAAGGAACGGCGCAGGTATCAGACCCAGGACAGAACTCATATTGATGATCCTGCCGCTCTTTTGACGCCGCATGATCGGCAGCACAGCGTTCGTTGCGCGAAAAATTCCAAAGAAATTGATGTTGAAAAGCTGCTGAGCCTGAGAAATCGAGGATTCCTCCGCTCCCCCCACAAGACCGACGCCAGCGTTGTTGACCAACAGATCAATGCGCCCAGTCTCCGCAACGATGTCGGAAACCAATTTTGACACCGATGCGTCGTCGCTCACGTCGCAGACACGCATCGTCACGCCGACGGGGCCATCGGATGTCGGTTTCCGGCTGGTGCCGAAGACCCGGAAGCCAGCTTTGGCCAGCGTGACGGCCGTCGCACACCCGATGCCGGTGGATGCGCCGGTCACAAGGGCGACTCTGCGATTGGCACTGCTCATTCTGATTTCCTTTGTATCGAGGGTATGGCGTGTTCGGAAACGATGATACTATCGTTTCGATACCAAGTAACTATCGAAACGATATGAACAGAGACGATTCCTCTCAACCCTCCTGCCCGATAGCCAGAGGCGTCGCTTGTGTCGGCGACGCCTGGAGCATTTTGGTCCTTCGCGACGCCGCCATGGGCATCACGCGCTTCGACGAGTTCCGAAAAAACCTTGGAATCGCGCCGACCATGCTGACCAAGCGGCTTGCCGTCTTGACAGAAGATGGCCTGCTTGAAAAACGTCGCTATTCAGAGCGACCGCCACGCGATGAGTATGTTCTGACCGACGCAGGGCGGGATTTCCTGCCCGTTCTGGTCATGATCGGCGCCTGGGGGCAGAAGCATCGCGGTGGCGGCCGGATCGCGCGCTATGTGGACGCCGAGACGGGACAGGATATCCGTGCGACGTTGATCGACCGTGAAACCGGCGCGGAAATCGGAACCAGGCCGTTCAAGATCATCGAACCGGACTGAAGGCAGTCTGTGGAGACTGGGCCGGGTTGACCGAAGCGACAGCCGCCGAAAACGGACAAACGGGTTGGTGACGGTGAACCACGCCTGCCGTTATGCTCGCCAATGATGGGCGACGGCCCGAACGCGGATGGAAAGGCGCAGGTCATGGATCCGGTGGTGGCTCTGCTGGGCATTTTGGGCGGTTTGGCGGTCGGCGTGGTCAGCCCGGGGCCGAGCTTTCTGATGATCGCCCGCAGTTCGGTGTCGGTGTCGCGGCAAGCCGGGTTGGCCGCCTCGGTCGGCATGGGGCTGGGCGGCGTGCTGTTCGCCGGGCTGGCTCTGTTCGGCCTGCACAGCCTGCTGACCCAATTTGCGTGGCTCTACGCCGGATTGAAGATCGTCGGCGGCCTGTATTTGCTGTGGATGGCCTACCGCCTGTGGCGTGGCGCGTCGGTTGCGTTGACCGTCACGGCGGACGGCCCGACCGCGCCAACCGGGCTGTGGCGGGCCTTCACCCTGGGCTTCGTCACCCAGATCAGCAACCCGAAAACGGCGGTGGTTTACGGCAGCATCTTCGCCGCGTTGCTGCCCGCCGAGCCGTCCACCTGGCTGCTGCTGGCCCTGCCGCCCTCGGTCTTCGTGGTGGAGGCCGGATGGTACGCGATTGTGGCCGTCGCCTTTTCAGCGGAGCAGCCGCGCGCGGCCTATCTGCGGTCGAAATGCTGGGTGGACCGAGTCGCCGCCGCCGCGATGGGCGGCTTGGGCCTCCGCTTGGTCGCCGACGCCGCGCCGCAGGGGTGAGGGTTTTGGACGGGTGCGTCTTGCCCCCTCCCTAACCCTCCCCCGCTTTGCGGGAGAGGGAACTCCGCCGAACGCTGACAAGGCGCCTGTCCCCCTCTCTCGCGAAAGCGGGGGAGGGTCGGGGAGGGGGCACGTTTAGCTCTTCTTCGTCTGCGCCCGCGCGAAGGCTTCGGCAAAAGCGCTGTTGATCGGTTCCGGAGCTTTGGCCGGTTTGGCCGGAGCCTTCGGCGCGGCGACCGGGGCCGGGCGACGGTCGCGGTCCGGCGGGCGGTTGCCTTGCGGGCGGGCGTGGTCGCCGCCTTGCGGGCGCGGGCCGCCCGAAGACGTCCGCTCGCCGGGAGCCGGGCGGGGCGGGGCGTCGGTCAGGCGCATGGTTAGGGCGATGCGCTTGCGCGGGATGTCCACCTCCAGAACCTTCACCTTCACCACGTCGCCCGCCTTCACCACGCTGTGCGGATCCTTGACGAAGCTGGTGGAGAGCTGGGAGATGTGGACCAGACCGTCCTGATGGACGCCGATGTCCACGAAGGCGCCAAACGCGGTGATGTTGGTCGCCACCCCTTCCAGGATCATGCCGACCTGGAGATCCTTCAATTGCTCGACGCCGTCCTGGAAGGTGGCGGTCTTGAATTCCGGGCGGGGGTCACGGCCCGGCTTTTCCAGTTCCTTGATGATGTCTTCGATGGTCGGCAGGCCGAATCGCTCGTCGGTGAAATCCTCGGCGTTCAGGGCGCGCAGGAAACGCGCGTCGCCGATGACGCTGCCCAGATCCTTCCCGGTGGTCTTCAGGATGCGCTGAACCAGCGGGTAGGCTTCCGGGTGAACCGCCGAGCCGTCGAGCGGGTTGTCGCCCGCCCGGATGCGCAGGAAGCCCGCCGCCTGCTCGAAGGTCTTTGGACCCAGCCGGGCGACCTCCAGCAATTGCTTGCGCGAGCGGAAGGCGCCGTTGCGGTCGCGGTGCTCGACGATGTTGCGGGCGATGGTCTCGTTCAGGCCCGACACGCGGGTCAGCAGCGGAATGGAGGCGGTGTTGAGATCGACGCCGACCGCGTTCACGCAATCCTCGACCACGGCGTCGAGCGAGCGGGCCAGCTTGCCGCCGGCCACGTCGTGCTGATACTGGCCGACTCCGATGGATTTCGGCTCGATCTTCACCAACTCGGCCAAGGGATCCTGAAGACGCCGCGCGATGGAGACGGCGCCGCGCAGGGACACGTCCAGGCCGGGAAACTCCAGCGCGGCGGTTTCCGACGCCGAATAGACCGACGCCCCGGCCTCGCTGACCACCAGCTTGGTCAGCGACAATTCGGGATGGCGCTTCATCAGATCGGCGGCCAGCTTGTCGGTTTCGCGGGAGGCGGTGCCGTTGCCGATGGAGATCAATTCGGCCTTGTGCCGGTGGGCCAGCGCCGCCAGAACGGCCAGCGAGCCGTCCCAATCGTTGCGCGGCGGGTGCGGGTAGATCGTGGTGGTTTCCACCAGCTTGCCGGTCGAATCGACGACGGCGACCTTCACCCCGGTGCGGATGCCGGGATCCAGCCCGATGGTGGCGCGTTGCCCGGCGGGGGCGGCGAGCAGCAAATCATGCAGGTTGCGGGCGAAGACGCGAATCGCCTCATCCTCCGCCCGTTCGCGCAAACCGCCCATCAGGTCGGTTTCGACATGTGGGCCGATCTTCAGCTTCCAGGTCCAGCGCACGACGTCCGACAGCCATTTGTCGGCGGGGCGGCCCTGGTCGCGGATGCCGGTGTGAGCGGCGATGGTCCGCTCCGCCGGGTGGGGTTGTCCGTCCTCGACCACCAGATCCAGGCCGATGGTCAGCACGCCCTGGGCGCGGCCCCGGAACAGCGCCAACGCCCGATGCGAGGGGATCTTCGCCCAATTTTCCGAGAAATCAAAATAGTCGGAGAATTTGGCCCCCTCGGCCTTCTTCTCTTCGACCAGTTTGGACGTGACGACGCCCTTTTCGGCCATGGTGGCGCGCAGCCGTCCGACCAGTTCGGCGTCCTCGCCAAAGCGTTCAACCAGGATGTGACGGGCGCCGTCCAGCGCCGCCTTGACGTCGGCCACGGCCTTCTCGGTATCGACGAAGGCGGCGGCCTCGGCCTCCGGGGTCTTGGTCGGATCGCTCAGCAACCGATCGGCCAGCGGCTCCAGCCCGGCTTCGCGCGCGATCTGCGCCTTGGTCCGACGCTTTTGCTTGTAGGGGAGGTAGAGGTCTTCCAGCCGAGTCTTGGTGTCGGCCAGCTTGATCTGGCGCTCCAGCTCCGGCGTCAGCTTGCCCTGTTCCTGGATGGTGGACAGGATGGTGGCGCGGCGGTCTTCCAACTCGCGCAGATAGCCCAGCCGCTCTTCCAGATTGCGGAGTTGCGTGTCGTCCAGCCCGCCGGTGGCTTCCTTGCGGTAACGGGCGATGAAGGGAACGGTCGATCCTTCGTCGATCAGGGCGACGGCGGCGGCGACTTGGGCTTCGCGAACCGACAGTTCGTCGGCGATGCGCTGGCTGATGGACAGCATAAGCAGGGGAATCCGCGCTGGCTGGAGAGAGGAAGCAAAGGCGGCTCCTATAGCGCGATTGGCCGGATCCGACCAGTCTCCTGAATGGGCGGGTGATGGGTTGGCGGCGTCCGCCTTTCGGCTGTGCCACAGAATCATTCCGGCAAACGCGACCATTGGACAAAATTTCCGGTGTCTTTTTCGCTTGCCAAGCCTATGGGCAATATCCTTACAATATCACCACATGCATTCAGTGGGTTTGTTGCCGTGGCGGTTCTGCTTGTCGCCCTTCTTGCTCTGTTCGCTCTGGCGGTCGTCGGGGTGGCCGCGCGGCGCGCGGCGTGGGTCGGCGCGGTCGTTTATGGCGGAACGGCGATGGTCTGCGCGGTGGTCGCGCTGTGGGCCGGGTTTGCGTTGGCGGGACGAAGCGGGGCCGAGACCATCACTCTGCCGATGGGCCTGCCCTGGATCGGGGCGCATTTGCGGGCCGATGGCTTGAGCGCCTTTTTCCTGCTGGTGGTGAATTTCGGCGGCGTGACCGCCAGCCTGTTCGGCTGGGGCTATGAGCGGGCGCAGGCGGGCGAACATGGAGGCGGGCATGGGCATGGCGACACCGGCCCGGTTTTGCCCTTCTTTCCGCTGTTTCTGGCGGGCATGAGTCTGGTGCTGCTGGCTGACGACGCCTTCACCTTTCTGGTGTCGTGGGAATTCATGTCGCTGACCTCCTGGCTTTTGGTGCTGTCCACTCACCGCGAGCCGGACACGTCGGAGGCCGCGCGGCTTTATCTGATTATGGCGAGCGCCGGAACGGCCTGCCTGCTGTTGGCCTTCGGGTTGCTGGCCAGCGGGGCGGGCGATTACCAGTTCGACGCCATCCGCCAGCACGCGCCGACCGCAGGCGCGGCGGCAATGGTCGTTCTGTTGATTTTGCTGGGGGCGGGGTCAAAGGCCGGGCTGGTTCCGCTGCATGTCTGGCTGCCGCTGGCCCATCCCGCCGCGCCCAGCCATGTGTCGGCCCTGATGTCGGGCGTGATGACCAAGGTGGCGATTTACGCCATGATCCGCGTGCTGTTCGATCTGTTGGGCGAGCCGGTCTGGTGGTGGGGTGGGGCGCTGATGATCGTCGGCGCGGTCACGGCGGTGATGGGGGTGCTCTACGCCCTGATGCAAGACGACGTGAAACGGCTGCTGGCCTGCTCGACCATTGAAAACATTGGGGTGATCGTCATCGCGCTGGGGCTGGCGCTGGTCTTCAAGGCCAGCCACACCCCGGTGATCGCGGCCTTGGCCTTGAGCGCCGCGCTGCTGCACGTCGTCAACCATTCGCTGTTCAAGAGCCTGCTGTTCTTTGTCGCCGGGGCCATTCTGACGGCGACCGGGTCGCGCGACCTGAACCGGCTGGGCGGGTTGATTCATCGGATGCCGGTGACGGCGGTTCTGGCGCTGATCGGCGCGGCGGCGATTTCCGCCCTGCCGCCGCTGAACGGCTTTGTCGGGGAATGGCTGCTGTTCCAGGCGATTTTGAACGCCCCGGCCCTGCCGGAATGGTCGCTGAAGATCGGCATCGCCGTGGTTGGCGCGGCGGTGGCGCTGGCGGCGGCCTTGGCGGCGGCCTGCTTCGTCCGGCTCTACGGCGTCGCCTTTCTCGGACGCCCGCGTTCGTCAGAGGCCGCAGGGGCGGGGGAGGTTGGCGTCGCCATGCTGGTGGGGATGATGATTCCGGCGGTTCTCTGCGTGCTGTTGGGCGTGTTGCCGACCTTCGTGATCCGTCTGTTTGAACCCGCCGTCCGGGCGATGGTGGAAGCCGGGCCGTTCGACGACCGCAGCTATCAGCCCTGGATCTGGCTGGCCCCGACCTCGGCGATTGGCAACTCTTACAATGGGTTGATTATGCTGGCCGCCATCGCCGCCCTGTCGATCCCGCTGGTGCTGGTCATCCACCGCTGGGCGTCGGACAAGGTGCGTTGGTCCACCGCCTGGGGCTGCGGCCATGCCGAGCCGGACCCGACGGCCCTGTCGCAATACAGCGCGTCCAGCTTCGCCCAGCCGATCCGTCGCGCCTTCGGCGGCACGGTGTTCAACGCCCAGGATCGGGTCGAAATGCCGGAACCGGGCGACACCCGGCCCGCCCGCCTGACCGCGCTTTGGACCGATCCGGCCTGGGCCTATCTGTTCACGCCGATCCGCCGCGCGGTGAATTGGCTGGCCGACCATGTGGACGTCCTGCAATTCCTGACCATCCGCAGCTATCTGACCTTGATGTTCACCGCGCTGGTGGTGGTTCTGGCGCTGGTCGCGGTGGTGCGGTCATGATCGCGTCGGTGATCCACCAGATCGTGCAAATGGCGCTGGTGCTGGCCCTGGCTCCGCTGCTGACCGGCTGGGTGCGGCTGGTCAAGGCGCGGCTGCTGGGGCGGCGGGGGCCGTCTTTGCTTCAGCCCTACCGCGACCTCGCCCGGCTGCTGCGCAAAGAGGTGGTGTTGGCCAACAACGCCTCCTGGCTGTTCCGCTCCGTGCCTTACGTGATGTTCACCGCCATTTGGTTGGCCGCCGGGCTGGTGCCGGTCTTCACCACCGATCTGGCGCTGGCCCCCACCGCCGACTTGATCGCGTTGATCGCCCTGCTGGGAACCGCGCGCTTCTTTCTGGCGCTGGCCGGGATGGACACGGGAACCAGCTTTGGCGGCATCGGCTCCTCGCGCGAGATGATGATTGCGGCCTTGGCCGAACCGGCGATGCTGATGGTGGTGTTTTCCGTCGCCGTGCTGGTCCGCACCACCTCTCTGGCGGAAATCGCCACCTACATGATGGGCGGAACGGTTGGGCTGCGGGTGTCGCTGGCGCTGGCGCTGATCGCGCTGGTGATGGTGGCGATCGCCGAAAACGCCCGCATCCCCATCGACAACCCGGCGACGCATCTGGAACTGACCATGGTGCATGAGGCGATGGTGCTGGAATATTCCGGCCGCCATCTGGCGCTGATCGAGGGCGCGGCGATGCTCAAGCTGCTGCTCTACGCCGCGCTGATCGTCTGCGTCTTCCTGCCCTGGGGCATGGCGACGCCGACCCAAGGCAATCCGTTGATTGGTTTGCTGAGCTTTCTGGCCAAGCTGGCGGCGGCGGGAACCGCGCTGGCGGTGTTTGAGACCAGCATCGCCAAGATGCGCGTCTTCCGCGTTGGCGAGTTTCTCGGCGGGGCGCTGCTGCTCAGCCTGCTGGGGGCGATCTTCCTTTACGTGTCGCGGGGGGTGTGAGTGATCGACATCGGTTACGACGCGGCCCACCTGCTCGGCGCGCTGGTTCTGCTGACCAGCTTCGCGCTGCTCTACCAGCGGCGGCTGTTCTCGCTGCTGAACGTCTTCACCGTGCAGGCGCTGGCGCTGAGCGGGGCGGCGGCGTGGCAGGGCTACGCCCATGACGAGCCGCACCTCTACATCACCGCGATCCTGACCCTGGCCTTGAAGGCCATCGCCATTCCGGTGGCGCTGCATCGGATCATCCAGCGCCTGCACATCGAACGGACGGTCGAACCGGCGTTGGGCATCGGTTTGACCATGGTCGCCGGGGTGTCGCTGGTCACGCTGTCGATCCTGCTGGTTCTGCCGGTGACGGAGAACGCCACAGCGCTGACCCGCGAGGATCTGGCGCTGTCGCTGTCCGTGGTTCTGCTGGGGCTGCTGATGATGATTTCCCGGCGCAACGCGGTCAGCCAAGTGGTCGGCTTCATGTCCATCGAAAATGGGTTGATCCTGGCGGCGGTCGGCGTGGCGGGAATGCCGCTGGTGGTGGAGATGTCCATCGCCTTTTCCGTCATGGTCGCCTTCATCATTTTCGGCATCTTCCTGTTCCAGATCCGCGAACGGTTCGAGACGTTGGACATGCGCAAAATCGAAAGCTTCCGGGGGGAAAGCGATTGACCCCGGCGCTGCCCTTTGTCTTGATCGCGCCGCTGGTCGCCGCGCTTCTGCTGGTTCTCGTGCCCAACTGGCGCGTGGCCTCCTGGCTGAACGTCGGGGCTTGCGCGGTGACGCTGGCGGCGGCGCTGACCCTGTTCACCGCCAAACCGGCGGCCACGGCCATGCTGGTGCTCGACGCCTTCAACGTCACGCTGATCGCGCTGACCGCCTTTGTCGGGCTGACCACCTCGGTCTTCTCGGCCAGCTACATCGGGCATGAGGTGGCGAGCGGCAAGCTGAACCCGCTGCGGCTGCGTTTTTACCACGCCATGTATCAGGCCTTCCTGTTCACCATGCTGCTGGCCTTGTCGGCCAACAATTTGGGCGTGCTGTGGGTGGCGGTGGAAGGGGCGACGCTGACCACGGTGCTGATGGTCAGCCTGTACCGCACGGCGGCCAGCATCGAGGCGGCGTGGAAATACTTCATCCTGTGCGGCGTCGGCATCGCGCTGGCCCTGTTCGGCACCATCCTGATCTATCTGGCGGCTCAGCCGGTGATGGGGCCGGGCTTGGCCGCGATGACCTGGACCCGGCTGCTGGCCGACAGCGCGAAGATCGAGCCGAACATCCTCAACCTCGCCTTCGTCTTCCTGCTGATCGGCTATGGCACCAAGGTTGGTTTGGCCCCGCTGCACGCGTGGTTGCCCGACGCCCACGCCGAAGGGCCGACGCCGATTTCCGCCGTGCTGTCGGGGCTGCTGCTGAATGTGGCGCTCTACGCCGTGCTGCGATTCAAGATGCTGCTGGCGGCGAACGGGGCGACGATGGCGCCGGGGCCGCTGATGATGGTGATGGGGCTGTCGTCGCTGTTCCTGGCCGGGTTGATGCTGTACCGGCGGCGCGACATCAAACGCTTCTTCGCCTACAGCTCCATCGAGCATATGGGCATCATCGCCTTTGCCTTCGGCATCGGTGGGCCGTTGGCGAATTTCGCCGGGCTGCTGCACATGGCGATGCACAGCCTGACCAAATCGGCGATCTTCTACGCCGTCGGTCACGCGGTGCAGGCCAAGGGAACCCAGAAGATCGACGGCATCCGGGGCCTGACGGTCAGCCATCCCGCCTTGGGCTGGGGCCTGTTGGCCGGGGTGCTGGCGATCGCCGGGCTGCCGCCCTTTGGCGTGTTCATGAGCGAGTTCCTGCTTATCACCAACACCTTCGCCCGGCAGCCTCTGTTGGCGCTGCTCCTGGTTTTGGGCATCCTGCTGGCCTTCGGGGCGCTGGTCCTGCGGGTGCAGCAAATCTGTTTTGGCGCGCCGACGGGGGAAAGCCACCCGATTCACGGCACGCTGGCGCCGCTCTACGCGCATCTGGCGCTGGTGCTGCTGGCCGGGCTGTGGTTGCCGGGGCCGCTGGTCGCCTGGTTCCAGACCGTCGCCGCGATGTTGGGTTAGGGGAGGGCGCATGTACGGCGAAGAACCCCTGTTCGGTCTGCTCAACCGCCTTGGCCGCCCGGCGCCAAACCATCGGCCTTGGCCGCGTCACGTCACCGACCGCGCCGGTTGGCGGTTGTTGATCGACCATCTGGGGCAAAACAACTGGTCGCTGCTGGGCTTGTGGGGCGACCGCGCCGCTGACGGCCTGTTGGTTCATGCCGCCCTGCGCGAGGATCTGTCCGGCGACGTCGGGCTGGTCAGCCTGCCATGCCCGGACGGGCGATTCCCCAGCCTGTCCGCCGTCCGCCCCGCCGCCATCCGGTTGGAGCGCGCCGCCTGCGACCTGTTCGGCCTGACTGCCGAGGGGATCACCGACCCGCGCCCCTGGCTCGATCATGGGCAATGGGGCCTGCGCCACCCGCTGGCCCAGACGCCGACATTCTCCACGCCGCCCACCGCGCCCTATCCCTTTTTGAAAAGCGAAGGCCACGGCCTGCATCAGATTCCGGTCGGCCCGGTCCATGCGGGCATCATCGAACCCGGCCATTTCCGCTTCACCGCCAACGGCGAAACCGTGGCGCGGCTGGAAGAGCGGCTCGGCTACGTCCACAAGGGAATCGAGGGGCTGACGCGCGGCAAGCCGGTGCTGGAGGCGGCGCGGATCATCGCCCGGCTGTCCGGCGACAGCACGGTCGCCCACGCCATCGCCTTCGCCCGCGCGGTCGAATCCGCGCTGAACCTCGACATTCCGCCGCGCGCGGTCTGGCTGCGCGCCCTGATGGCGGAGTGGGAGCGTCTCGCCAACCATTTTGGCGACATCGGCGCGATCTGCAACGACGCCGCGTTCGCCTTCATGCTGGCCGAACTCAGCCAATTGCGCGAGGCGGTGTTGCGCGCCGCCGACGCCTGTTTCGGCCACCGGCTGATGATGGATTGCGTGATTCCCGGCGGCGTTTTCCCCGACATCGCCGAAACCGGACCGAAACGGCTGCTTGACCTGACCATCGAGCTTCGCCGTCGCTTCGCCCCGCTGGTCGCCATTTACGACAACAAGGCGTCCTTGCAGGATCGCACGGTGTCCACCGGAATCGTCAACACTGGACTGGTCAACCGCTTTGGCGCCGGTGGTCCTGTCGGGCGGGCGTCGGGCCGGGGGCTGGACGCCCGCAAATCGCCCGGCTACGCCCCCTACAATGATCTTGAGTTCGAGGTTCCGGTCCTGACCGAGGGCGACGTGAACGCCCGCGTCTGGATCCGCATCCGCGAGGTCGAACAATCGCTGTCGTTGGTCGAACAGATCGTCCGCCGCATGCCCGGAGTGCCGCGCGGCCCCGACGGCATCACCCCGCCGCCTCTGCTTCCCCTGGATCACGTTCTGGAGCACGCCAAGGCGGGCGGGGGAGGCGAGGGGATGGCGCTGGTCGAATCCTTCCGGGGCGAGATTCTGACCTGGGCGCGGATCGCCGCCGACGGAACGGTGGAGCGCTGCCACCCGCGCGATCCCTCTTGGTTCCAATGGCCGCTGCTGGAGGCCGCCATCGAGGGCAACATCGTCGCCGACTTCCCGCTGTGCAACAAATCCTTCAACTGTTCCTATTCCGGCCACGATCTGTAGGGGAGGCGGACCATGTTCAAGCACATTCTGCGGTCGCTGACCGGCGGCCCGGTGACGGAACCCGCCCCCGCCCCGTCGCCCGATGGTTTGGCCGAATTGGCGGGGCAAGTGGACCGCGCCGCCAAGGCGCGGCTGGGCCGCAGCCTGTCGATTCGCGCGGTGGACGCCGGATCCTGCAACGGCTGCGAGTTGGAACTCCACGCGCTGAACAACCCGCTCTATGATCTGGAGCGTTTCGGCCTGCGCTTCGTCGCCTCGCCGCGCCACGCCGACGTGCTGCTGGTGACGGGACCCGTCACCAAAAACATGGCCGACGCCCTGCGCCGTACCTGGGAGGCGACGCCCGAGCCCAAATGGGTGGTGGCCTGCGGGGCCTGCGCGATTGACGGCGGGGTGTTCGCCGGATCCTACGCCTGCCTCGGCCCGGTGGAGACGGTGATTCCCGTCGATTTGCGCATCCCCGGCTGCCCGCCCCGGCCAACCGAGTTGCTGGCCGGGTTGCTGGCCCTGTTGGAGCGCAGCGCGCGGGCGGCGTAGCGGCCAAAAACAAGAAAGGCCGGAAACCGCAGCGGTTCCGGCCCTTCAAATCAACGGGGCGACGGTGGCAAAATCAGGGCCGCAGGCTTTCGGCGAAAACCAGACGACCTTGCGGCGACAAGCGCTTCATCGTTTCCACCAATCGGGCTTCGATTTCCATACGCAGGGCGTCGTCAGAGACCCGGTTGCCGCTCAGCATTGCCACCATCCGCTCGCCATCAAAGGGCGTCGCGATCAATTCCGTGCGCATCCGCGCCATGAAATCGCCGCGCGCAGCCTGCATCCGCACAAACAGCGGACGAGCGCCTTCCAGAGCCTGACGCAAAAGCGCGGCGTCTTCGACCGACATTCGCTCCGAGGCCCGTTCAACAAAATGCCCGAATGCTTGCTCCGGTCCCGGCGGTGGCGGCGGCGGACGCAGGGCGTGGGCGACCACGAAGCCCCCGGCCAACATGTTGACAGCCAAGGAACCGATTAGAAGGAACCAGGGCCAACGGCGCCGAAGGGGCGGCGTCATCGTATCTCTCCCAAATAGCTGACGATCATCACGCCCGACATATCATGGGATGGCGTCGAACTGGGCATCGGCAAAAGTCCCTGAGTGTAGGACAGGAACCCAAGAAACCCCATCATCGCGAGAAAACCCGCCGTCGGCGCGATCCGAATCGGCGACTTCGCGACAAACCAGGGGACGGATTCCGGCACGGTCTGTTCGGCGATTCGTGCGGCGATGCGGTCAAAGACCCGCTGCTCGCGGTCCGCCGACACATTGGGAACCGCCGCTTGATCCAGCAGTTCGTCGGTCAGCGCCGCGTCGGCCAGGACGTCGCGCGCCTCTTGGCTGCGATCAAGCAAATCCCGGGCGGCGAGGGTGATTTTGACCGGCCAGCGATCCAGATTGGCTCCGTGGAGCGAGGCATAACGGGTGAACTCTTTGAGTGTCATGGCCGTGCGCCGTCCTTCTGACGGATCAGGGGTTGAAGACGGGCGCGCACCACACGGCGCGCCCGCACGAGAAGACTTTCCATGGCGGAGACCGACACTTGGAGAACTTCCGACGCTTCCGCGCAGGTCATCTCCTCATGATAGCATAGACTGAGCGCGGCGCGTTGCCGTTCCGGCAGGGCGGCGATCGCCGCGTCCACCTCCGCCCCAATCTTGCGGCCATCCACCAGGGTTTCCGCGCTCCAGGCCGGGTCGGCGATCTCGTCGGCGGCGTCGAGCGGCGCAAAAGTCCGTCGTCGCCGATAGTCGATCGATCGATTGACCACGATGCGGTACAGCCACGTCGTGAAACGTGTGCCATCGCCGCGCCAACGGTCCGCGTTGGCCCAGATCTGAAGAAACGCATCCTGCACGATCTCTTCCGCGTCGCTGGCGTTGCCCGAGACCCGTTGGGCCAAGGCGATGCTGCGGCGCAGATGACGGCGCGTGAGAATTCCGAACGCTTTGCTGTCTCCGGCGGCGGCGTCTGCCATCAGCGCCTCGTCGGAAACCGCCTCATCTGCCCAAGGCTCCACGCCTGTGTCCGTTCGCTCCAGGTTGCTTTCGATAGGTTATACGGCATAGGTGGGCCTGTCCTGCGCGGGAGCGCGCATTTTTCCCAAACGGCTCATTATTTTCCATAACTAATATTATAAGCTAAAAATTAAGATTCGCCAAATTTCGTTCAACGGAATTAAATTCCGAAAACTTGCATCCCCGCTTTCGTCTGCTACACTGACCATCCGGGCCTGCCCCGTCCCGTCACCAATCCTCCAACCGAATCCGCCCTTTGGGAGTTCAGACGATTATGGTGAGCAGCGTTGTGTCCTATCGGCGCGTCGGTCGCGTCGGCGTCATCACCGTTGATTACCCGCCGGTCAACGCGGTCGGCGTCGGCGTCCGCAGCGGCCTGAGGAGCGCGCTGGACGTCGGGTTGGCCGACGCGGAGGCCGACATCCTGCTGCTGACCGCCGCCGGGCGGACCTTCATGGCCGGGGCCGACATCAAGGAGTTCGGCAAGCCGTCCCAGCCGCCGATCCTGCCCGAGGTGATCGCCGCCTTCGACGCCAGCGCCAAGCCCATCGTCGCGGCGATCCACGGAACAGCGCTGGGCGGTGGGTTGGAGGTCGCCTTGGCCTGTCACTTCCGTGTGGCCTTGCGGTCGGCCAAGCTGGGTTTGCCGGAGGTGAAGCTCGGGCTTCTGCCGGGGGCTGGCGGCACCCAACGCTTGCCGCGCCTGATTGGCCCGGACAAGGCGCTGGACATGATCCTGTCGGGCGATCCGGTGACGGCGGCGACGGCGCTGGAGCTTGGCTTGATCGACGCGGTCGATGACGGCGATTCCGCCTTGGACGCGGGCCTGCGTCTGGCTGAACGCGCCCTGGCGGAGGGCTGGGCGCCCCGCCCGACCAGCGCGCGGACTGACAAAATCACCGACATCGACCCGGACCTGTTCGCGGGCTATCGCGCCACCCTGGCCAAGCGCGCGCCCCATCTGTTTTCGCCGCACCGCTGCGTCGACGCGGTCGAGGTCGCCGTCACCCTGCCCTTCGCCGACGGCGTGGCGCGCGAGCGGGAGCTGTTTTTCGCCTGCATGGATTCGCCCCAGCGCGCCGGATTGATCCATTCTTTCTTCGCCGAGCGCGAGGTCGCCAAGATCCCCGGCCTGCCCGCCGACACGCCCAAGCGCGACGTGCGCGCGGTGGCGGTGATCGGGGCCGGCACCATGGGCGGCGGCATCGCCATGTGCTTCGCCAACGCGGGCTTTCCGGTGCGACTGCTTGATGCCGCCGCTGAATCGCTCGACCGGGGCGTCCAGGCGATCCGCCGCAATTACGAAGCCAGCGCGAAAAAGGGCAAGCTGACCGACGCGCAGGTGGAAAGCCGCATGGCGTTGATCCGCCCCACCCTGTCCTACGACGATCTCGCCGACGCCGATCTGGTGATCGAAGCGGCCTTTGAAAACATGGAGATCAAGCGGCGGATCTTCGCGGAGTTGGATCGGGTGTGCAAGCCGGGGGCGATTCTGGCCACCAACACCTCGACCTTGGACGTCAACGCCATCGCCGCCGCGACCTGCCGTCCGCAAGACGTGGTGGGGATGCATTTCTTCAGCCCGGCCAACGTCATGCGCCTGTTGGAGAATGTCCGTGGCGCGCAAACGGCGGACGACGTGCTGGCCACCGTGATGGATCTGGCGCGGCGGATCGGCAAGGTCGGCGTGCTGGTCGGGGTCTGCTATGGCTTCGTCGGCAACCGCATCCTGCACCAGCGCGGGCGGGAATCCATGGCCCTGGTGGACGAGGGCGCCTCCCCCCAGCAGGCCGACCGGGTGCTGACGGAGTTCGGCTTTCCGCTTGGCCATTTTGCCATGACCGATCTGGCGGGCATCGACGTCGGATGGCGCATCCGCGAGGAGCGACGCAAATCCGGCGATCCCGACGCCCAGGCGATCAATTGGCTCGACGCCTTGGCCGAACAGGGGCGATATGGCCAAAAAACGAGCGCCGGGATCTACCGATACGAGCCGGGCAGCCGGGTCGCCATCCCCGATCCGGCGGTGGACGCCTTGATTTCCGCCGACCGCGCCAAACGGGGGCTTGTCCCGCGCGACGTGTCGGACGACGAGATCCGCGACCGCTGCCTCTACGCCATGGTCAACGAGGCCGCCAAGATCCTGGACGAAGGAATCGCCGCCCGTCCGGTGGACGTGGACGCGATTTGGCTGCACGGCTACGGCTTTCCCGCCCATCGCGGCGGGCTGCTGTTCTGGGCCGATCAGGTCGGCTTGCCGGTGATCGCGGAGGCCATCGACGGCTACCACGCCCGGTTCGGCGGCAGCCATTGGGCGCTGTCGCCGCTGCTGCGCCGTCTGGTTCAAGAGGGCCGGGGCTTCCGCGACCTGTAACCGCGCGCGCCAAGGTTGGCCGATCAAGCCGGATCGGCCAACCGGCGCAACCGGCCCGCCAGTTCGGCGAGCGCGGCGTCATGGCCGTCCACAGGGTGGCGCAAACCCATGGTGGGAAACCAGGGCCGAACCGCGCTTCCCAGCGTGGACCAGTCCCCCGCCCCGCTCAGCCGCCAAACCGGGGTTCCCAGCGCCGCCGCCAGTTCCCCGACCGCCGTCGGGGCCGTCACCACCAGATCCAACCCGGCCATCAGCGCCGCCACGCCGTCCAGATCGTCGCGCAGATCCAGATCGGGCCAAACATGGGGGGCGACGCCGAAGCGGCGACGCGCGTCGGCCAACTCCTCGGCGCACTCGTCATATTGCAGATTGACCAGCCGCAGACCGGGCAAGGTCAACAACGGCCCCCATTGCGCCAAGCGGCTGTAGGCCCCGGCCCGTTCCGCCGTGATCCGGCTGCTGCGCCAGCAAACTCCCACGGTCAGCCCCGGCCCCAACGCCGCCAGACGGTCGCGCCAACGTTGGGTGTCCTCCGGCGACGGCGTCAGAAAGGGAACGCGCGCGGGAAAGGCGCCAAGGCTGGGGCGCAGGCGCGCGGCGACGTCACCCATCGGCGCGTGACAATCGGCGTCGCGCGGATTGACCGTCGGCGGGCGGACCAGCGCGCCGGGCAGCGCGCGGGCGAAGAGCCGGACCAGACGCGCGTCGCATTCGACGATCACCCGCCCGGCCCGCGCCAGCAGATCGGGCAGAACCGTGCCGAACAGGATCTCGTCGCCCAGCCCCTGCTCGCCCCAGACCAGAATCGTCCGACCAGCCAGATCCTCCCCTTGCCATGCGGGCAGGGCCAGCGGGCGGGCCTGCGCCTCCCCGCTGGCGAAGCGCTGTTGGTAATCCGACCAGCCCCCGGCCAGATCCCCCGCCGCCAACCGCAGCAGCCCCCGATTCATCCGCGCGTCGGCCCGATCTGGGACCAGGATCAGCGCCCGTTCGGCCCCCCGCCGGGCCTCCAGCGTGGCCCCGAGAACCTGCGCGGCGTGCCCGATGTTGAGATGGGCCTCGGCCAAGGCGGGGTTGAGCGCCAGCGCCCGCCGCTGCGCCGCCAACGCGCGCCCCCACAGCGCTTGCCCGGCCAGAGCGGTTCCAAGATTGGACCAGGCTTTCGCGTGACCCGCGTTCACCCGCAAGGCGTGCCGGTGCCGCGCCGTCGCCTCGGCAAAGCGGCCCAGCCCTTTCAGCGCCGCGCCGCCGGTGGTCCAGGTACCCGCCAGCGCTGGAGTTAGAGCCAAAGCGTTCCGGCAAGCGGCCACAGCCTCGTTGTGGCGCTTGCCGGTCAGGAAGGACGCCCCCAGATTGCCCCAGCTTTCCGCCGATTGCGGGCGCAGGCGCACGGCGCGGCGATGGCAGGCGATGGCAGCGTCGATGGTCTCGGCCCGCCCTTGCAGGGCGACGCCCAGATTGTTCAACGCCTCGACAAAGGCCGGGAACAGGGCCAGGGCACGGCGATGCTGTTCGATGGCGGCGTTAATCCGCCCCTGCCCGGCCAGCGCAAGGCCAAGATTGGCGCGGGTCGCCGCCCGATCCGGCTCCCGCGCGACCGCCCGCCAGTGCCAAACCTCCGCCGCCGCCGGGTCGCCCAGCCCGCGCAGAATCGCCCCCAGCAGATCCAGCGTCGCCGCCCGGTCGCCGCCCAGATTCACCGCCCGATGCAGACTGTCCGCCGCTTCGGCGCGGCGGCCCAGATGGAACAGGGCGACGCCCAAACCGGCGTGGGCGTCGGCGTCGTCCTCGGCCAGCGCCAAAGCCGCCCGATACTGCTCGGCGGCCTCGACCGCCCGGCCCAGATCGTTCAGCAGCGCGCCCAGCCCAAGTCGGGCGTCGAGCGCCTGGGGATCGCGCGTCACCGCCTCGCTCAGACAGGCCAGCGCTTCGGCCCGCCGCCCCATAGCGTGCAGCACGGTCCCGAGATTGGCCAGCGCCTGGGGAAAATCCGGGCGCTGCGCCAAGGCGGCGCGATACCGCGCTTCGGCGTCCGGCAAACGACCAAGCGCCTGAAGCGCGCTGCCCAGATTGTTCAGCGCGTCTGGGTGGATCGGGCGCAGGCGCAGCGCGGTTTCATACCGCGCCACCGCTTCGGGCAAACGGCCCAACGCCTGGAGCGCGGATCCCAGATTGCCATGATGCTCGGCGACGTCCCCCCGCCGGGCGATGGCTCGTTCGATCAGAGCCACAGCCTCCGGGTTGCGCCCCTGTTGGTGGGCGATGACGCCCGACAGATGCAGCGCGTCCGGGTGATCGCCATCCAAGGCTAGGATGCGGCGGTAACAGGCTTCGGCCTCCGCCAACCGCCCGGCTTGGTGATGCCGCAGGCCCTCGCCCAACAGGTCCGCCAAAAGCTTCGGGTCGGCGGGCGGCGGGGGCGTGGGTTTGGCCGCCTTTGGCGGCGCGAGACGGCGCAAGTCGGCGGCCATCCGGGCCAGCGTGTCGGGCAGCGCCTCGCCCGCGCGCGGTTGGAACAGCCGCATCGTCGGAAACCACGGGCGCACCGACGCGCCAAGCTGCGTCCAGTCGCGCGTGCCAAAGCGCCAGACCGGCGCGCCCAGCGCCCCCGCCAACTCGCCAACCGACATGGCGGGCGACATCACCAAATCCAGATTGGCGATCAGCGCCGCCACCCCGTCGAAATCATCCTTCAGGTTCAGATCGTCCCAGCGATGCAGACGAACGCCGAAACGCGCCTCGGCCTCCCGGACCTCGTCCGCGCAATCGCCATATTGCAGAACCACCCAGGCAATGCCGGGAATGGCGAAGAGCGGCCCCCATTGGCTGAGATCGAGGTAAGCGGCGCGGCGTTCCGCCGTCAGAAACTGGCTGCGCCAACCGATGCCGACGGTCAAAACGCCGCCCAATTCGGCCACCCGATCCCGCCAGCGCGCGACCAGGACCGGATCGGGAACCAGCCAGGACGGGCGGGTGGGAAACGCGGGCAGGCCGGGGCGGGTCACGCGCGCCAGCGACCCCATTGGAACATGGCGGTCGTAATCGGCGATGGCCAGCGTCTCCCGCCCCTGCCCGTCGATGGCCTCGGCCCGCACCAGGACGCCGGGGAAGGAGCGGGCGAAGAGCGGAACCAGACGGCGGTCCACCTCGATGATGGTGGAGCGGGTTCGCGCCGCCACCTCGGCGCACAGGCCGGAAAACAGGATGCTGTCGCCCACCCCCTGCTCGCCCCAGATCAGCAGGCGGCGCCCGGTCAGATCCTCCCCCCGCCACGCCTGGGCGCGCGGTTGCCGCCCGGCCCCCACCTGCCCGGAGGCGAAACGCCACGCGTATCCGGCCCAACCAGCGGCCAAATCGCCGCGCTCCAGCCGAAGCAGCCCCTTGTTGAAATGGGCCAAGGCCAGATCGGGGCGCAGCCGCAACGCCCGGTCATAGCTCCGCTCGGCCTGCGGGTCGCCCAGCCGTTGCCCGGCCAGACCAAGATTGCTCCAGGCTTCGGCGTAGGCGGGATCCAGGACGACGGCGCGGCGATACCAGGGAGCGGCCCCGGCAAAATCCTGCCGCCCTTGCAAGGCGTGGCCGTAATTGTTGTTCGGCACGGCGTCGCCGGGAGTGAGGCGAACCGCGCGGCGGTGGCAGGTTTCGGACTCCGCGAAACGCTCCCCCTCCCGCAGGGCGTTGCCGAGGTTGGAGTGAACCTCCGCCCGGCCCGGTTCCAGCGCGGCGGCGATCCTCCAGGCGGGCAACGCCGCTTGTGTCCGCCCCTGCGCCTTGCGGGCGTTGCCCAGATTGTTCCAGGCCCCTGCCAAATCGGGTTTGCGGGTGAGCGCGGCTCGGTGCAGAGCTTCCGCGTCCGCCGGGCGCCCCTGGGCGGCGCGGATCGAGCCGAGATTGTCGCAGGGTTCGGCGAAGCCTGGGTCGATCGCCATCGCCGCGTCAAACCAGGACGCGGCGTCGTTCGGCTGATTCATCGCTTGAAGAAGAAGGCCGAAGTTATTCAAAAATATCGAATTTTCTGGTTCAAGCCTCAACGCGTCAATGTAGCGTCCGGCGGCCTCCTGCAACCGCCCGGCGGCGTGCAGGCTGGCGGCGAGACCGGCCAACGCGACGGCGTCGCTGGACGCGGCGCCGCCGCGCGCCATCGCTTGGCCCAGCGCGTCGGCGGCCAGACCGGCCCGGCCCAAGGCGTTCAGGCTGGCGGCGAGGTTGTTCCAGGGGCGCGGGTCGTTGGCCAGCCGCTCGGCGGCTCGGCGGTGCGCGGCGACCGCCTCCTCAAACCGCCCCAGATCATGCAGGATCGCGCCGAGATTGAGGTGGGCGTCCGCCAAATCGGGGGCCAACCGCGCCGCCTCGGCGTACTGAAGCGCCGCGCGCTCGCGCTGCCCCAGCGCCGCCAGGGCCAGGGCCAAATTGAACCTTGCCCCGGCGTGGTTGGGGTTGCGGGCAATGGCGCGCTCTTGCGCCGCCACCGCCTCCGTCACCCGGCCCAGCGCCTGGAGAACCAGCCCCCGGTTGCCGTGGAAGTCGGCGGGTTTGGGATCAATTCGGATCGCTTTATCAATAAATTCAAGAGCTTCATCGTTTTTGTTTATCTGATGCTTGAGAACACCAAGCAGATGAAGGGCGTCGGCGTGCTTGGGGCGTGCGCGCAAAACCTTGCGGTACAAGGCTTCCGCCGCGTCGAGAGCGCCCGTTTGGTGCAGACGCAACGCTTCGGAGAACCACGCGTCCACGCTCACAAAACACCTCCGCCCAAACGCACAATCTCTTGAGATGCCTTGAAAATCGCCCCATCAAGCCCGCCACCGACCGGCGGGTGCAGGTTTCTCATGCTGGGGAACCAGGGCCGGGTCGCCGCCCCCAGATGGGTCCAATCCGGGCCGCCGAGGCGCCAGACCGGCACGCCCAGCGCGCCCGCGAACTCGCCCGCTGAGGAGGCCACCGTCACCGCCAGATCCAGCCCGGCGATCAGGGCGGCGGTCCCCTCCAGATCGGCGGTTTGGTCCAGATCGCTCCAGCGATGGATGGTCACGCCAAAACGACGTTCGGCGGCGGCGATCTCCTCCTCCCGCCCGTCATACTGAAGGCTGACGATCCGCAGATGGGGCAGACGCAGCAGCGGTCCCCATTGGTCGAGTGTGGTGTAGGCGGCCCGCCGTTCCGTGGTGATCCGGCGACTGGTCCAGGCGACGCCAACGGTCAGCCCCGGCCCCAACCCGGCCAACCGCCCGCGCCAATCCGCCGCGCGCGCCGGGTCCGGGACCAGCCAGCCCGACCGCGCCGGGAAATCGGCCAACCGCCCACGCAACAGGCGCGGCAGCGAGCCAAAGGGCAGATGGCGATCCGCGTCGTCGAGCCGCGCGGTCGGCGCCCGCACCTGTGCGGACGGGAAGGAGCGTTGAAACAGCGGGACCAGCCGGGGATCGCATTCGATGATGATTGAACCGGCCCGACCAACCAGATCGGGCAGGATCGACCCGAACATAAGCTCGTCGCCCAACCCCTGCTCAGCCCACAGCAGCAAACGACGCCCGGTCAAATCCTCCCCGCGCCATTCCGGCATGGGAAATTCTCGCGGACGGCCCAGACGGCCCGAGGTGAAACGGTCGGCGTAATCCTCCCAACCGACTTTCAAGCGTCCGTGCCGCAGCCGCAGCAGGGCGCGGTTGAAACGGGCGGTCGATTCCCTGGGGTCAAACTCCAACGCGCGGGTGAAGCTGTTTTCCGCCGCCCGGTCATCGCCCAGATCCTGAAGGGCTTGACCAAGGTTGGAGTGGGCGGCGGCGTAGTCGGGCCGCAGATCCAGCGCCCGGCGTTGCAGGGTCGCCGCGTCAAGGCTGCGCCCTTGCAGACGGCGGACGCTGCCCAGATTGGTCAGCGCCTCCGTCATCAGCGGGGCCAGCCGCATGGCCTTGGCGAAGGCGCCAGCCGCCTCGTCGATGTGGTCGCGTTTTTGCAGATCCAGCCCCCAACCGTTCCAAGCCTCCGCGTCGGATGGTTGCACGGTCATGTGACGGCGATAGGGCGCCTCGGCGGGTTGGCCGCGCCGTTGCGACGCGCCCGCCAGAGCCAGCAGCGCCCCAGCGTGATCGGGACGTTGGCGCAGCGCCTCGCGCAAGATGGCCTCCCCCTCGTCGGCCCGGTCCAGGTCGAGCAGAGCGAGTCCAAGGGCGGTGCGGGCGTCAGCAAGGTGGGGGGCGAGCGCCAAGGCCTGCCGCAACACCGCTTCCGCCTCGCCCGAGCGGTTCAGCGTGCGCAGGACGGCACCCAGATTGCCCATCGCCTCGGCGTAATCGGGTCGGGTCCGCAGAGCATCGCGGTAAGCGGCGGCGGCTTGGTCAAACCGTCCTTGCGCGTTCAGGGCGTTGCCCAGCGTGTTGGCCGCCTCCGGGAAGGGAGCGCGCAGGCGCAGAGCGGCGCGCGCCGCCGCCTCGGCCTCCCCCGCCCGGCCAAGAGCCTGGAGCGCGTAGGCCAGATTGGCGTGATAATCGGGGGCCGTCCGGTTCGCGGCCACCGCCTGCCCGATCAAATCGGCGGCCTCGGCAAAGCGCCCGGTCTGGCAGGCGATCATGCCCAACAAATGCAGCGCGTCGGGTTGGCGAGGGTGGGCGGCCAAAGCCTGCCGGTACAGCGCCTCGGCTTCAGCCAAACGCCCGACCTGATGCAGCGGCACGGCTTGCGCCAACAGCGCGGCGGCGGCGGCCTTGCCCCCGTTGGCGTTGGTGTTGGCGGCCCTGCGTTGGTTCCGGTTCATTCCTGCCGCCTGCTGGTCGGTTGGCGCGTGTGGCCCTAGCCAATAGCATGTTTCCGAAGGATGCACAGAGCGGGCGTCTTTTCCACCCAGCCCGGCCCCCAACCCTGCGGAAAGTTGACCGCGCCACCGACAAAACAAGGTAAATATGGGGGATCAAACAGCCGACTTGCACAACCGCCGCCGAACTTAGGGTCTCCCCGACCCGGCAACAGGAACGTCACCATGGACATGATCGAACAGACGCTGGCCGTCGCGACCGAGCATCACCGCGCCGGGCGCACCGATGAGGCCCAGCGCCTGTATCGCGATGTGCTGGACGCATCGCCCGGCCACCCTGACGCGCTGCATCTTTTGGGCGTGATCGCCCTGCAAAGCGGACAGGCGGCGGAAGCGGCGGAGTTGATCGGCAAGGCGGTGGTCAGCGACGGCGGATCGGCCCTGTTCCACGCCAACCTCGGCCACGCCCTGCACGCCTGCGGGCGGACGCGCGACGCTGCGCTCAGCTTCGCCCGCGCGCTGACCCTGCTCAACAACCAGGGGGAGGGCTGGGCCAACATCGGGGCGCTGGCCAACCTGATCCGCCGCTACGACGACGACACCCGCAACGCGGCGGCGGCCGAGGTTGACGCGACCTATGGCATGGGCGACGTGATGCGCCGCCATTCCGTGCTGTTCCTGCTGACGGGCGACATCGCGCATTACCGGAATCTGGTTCAGGCGGTGCTGGACGAACCCCTGCGTTTCTCGGTGGCGTCGCTCCATTACGCCTATTGGGGCATGGCCATGCGGCTGTTCCAGGGCGAGGCCCACATTGGCGACGTCGGCGCTTTCACCAACGGCCCGTTCCGCCGATTCTACCGCCTGTTGGTCGAGGAAACCGCCCGGCGTTACGGCATCGCCGTGCGGGTGCGCCGCGCCCAACCGCGCGACTCGATCAAGCGCGTGGCGCTCATCACCAACCAGATGCTGGGTCAGGGCCACCAGCCGACGGTGGACGCCTTCGACTATGCCCGCCGCCTTCAAGAACAGGGCTGCGAGGTCGTCATCGTCAACCCCAACGCCATGGCGGTGTCGGGTGAAAATGGCTTCGTTCCCGAATACAGCTACAACGTGACCGAGGAGTATGACGGCGACCAGACCATCACCGCCTTTGGCGCGCGGGTGCGGATGCTGTCCTTCCCGCAAAAGCATTTCGACGAAGGCAAGCTGCACGCCATCATCGACGCGGTCGAGAGCTTCGATCCCGACGTCATCGTATCGTTTGGCGGCTCCAACACCATCGCCGACCTGTTCGCCCGCACCCGGCCTGTTGTTTGCCTGCCGACCTCGACCGGGCTGCCGCCGTCGCTCGCCCGGCTGATTCTGGGCTGGGGGCCGGAGGACAGCGCGGAAAGCTGGCCCGAGGATGTGCGGGACCGTTTCCGCCCCTTCTCCTTTGGTTGGACCCTGCCCGAGGGCGGCGCGCCGCTGACGCGCGGCGATTTTGGCCTGGACGACGGCGTCCCGGTCTTCGTCGTCGTCGGCAACCGCCTGGATCAAGAGGCCGGGCCGGACTTCCTAACCCGCATCGACGCGTTGCTGGATCGGCTTCCCACCGCGCGGGTCGCCTTCGCGGGCGCGGTGGAGAGCCTGCCCGCCCGCGTCGCCACGCTGCGCAACGCCGCCCGCGTTGACGCTCTGGGCCATGTGGACGACATCCGCGCCTTTTACCGGGTGGTCACGGCCTATCTGAACCCGACCCGCCAGGGCGGCGGCGGCAGCGCCGCCTTCGCGTTGGCCGAGGGGCTGCCGGTGGTCACGCGCGGCGGCGGCGACGTCGCCAGCGTCGCCGGTCCCGCCTTCATCGTCGCCGACGACGCGGCGTTCCTGGAACGGGCGGTTGCCCTCGTGGAAGACGTCGATCTGCGCGCTCAACTCTCCGCCGCCGCCAAGGCGCGTTTCACAGAGACCGGCGACCGCGCGCGCTCGGTGGAACGGCTGCTGGCCTACGCGCTGGAGGCGCAACAACCCCGCTGACAACCGACGACCAGGGGCGGAACTCCCGCCCCTGGTCCGTCTGGGATATCCGTTGGGGTTACAGCCCGAGATAGGCCTGTTTCACCGCCGGGTCGTCGAGCAGCGCCGCGCCGGCGCCGGACAGCGCCACCCGTCCATTTTCCAGAACATAGGCGCGCTGGGCGATTTTGAGCGAGGTCGCGACGTTCTGTTCAACCAGAATGATCGTCATGCCGTCCGCCGCCAGAGCGCGGATGATGCGAAACAGCTCCTGCACCAGCGCGGGGGACAGGCCCAGCGACGGCTCGTCGAACATGATGAGGTCGGGCTTGCCCATCAAACAGCGGCCAATCGCCAGCATCTGCTGTTCGCCGCCCGACAGGGTTCCGGCGGCCTGATCCATCCGCTCCAACAAGCGGGGGAACAGGGCCAGCACCCGTTCCATGGTCTGCTTGGCCGAGGAGCGGGCGCGCGGGATGACCGCGCCCATCTCCAGATTTTCGCGGATGCTCAGGCTGGGGAAGATTTGCCGCCCCTCCGCCACCTGCCCGATGCCGAGGTCGCACACGACGTGGCTGGGCAGCCCCGCGATGTCCCGGCCCCGGAACTGGATGCTGCCGCGCGCCGGTTTCAGAATCCCCGCCACCGTGCGGATCAGCGAGGTCTTGCCCGCGCCGTTCGCCCCGACAATCGCCGTGGTCGATCCCTCCGCCACTTCCAACGTCACGCCGTCGAGCGCCTGGGCGTCGCCGTAAAACAGGTCGAGATCGGAAACGGACAGCATGGCGGGCGCACCGGCGGAAACGAAGGGGAGCGCACTCTACCCCGCGCGCTTCCCTTTTTCATCTTTCCTCACGCGGGGCCTTGCTCACTTGGCGAAAAACAAGGCGCTCATGGTCAGGCCGACGGTGATGATGCCGCCGCGCAGGGCGCGCTGCGGGATCCGGCGGCCCAGCCGCGCGCCGACATAGCCCCCGACCACCGCCGCCAGCACCATCAACGCCGCCTTGGGCCAATCCACCGCCCCGCCCAGCGCGTAAGCCGCCACGGCGATCGCCGTCAGCACGGTGGAGAACAGATTCTTCAGTCCGTTCATGGCGTTGAGGTTGGTCATGCCGAACAGGCTCAACTGCGCCAGCAGCAAAATCCCCAGCCCGCCGTTGAAATAGCCGCCATAAACCGACACGACGAACAGCGTGCCGAGCAGCGCCCCGCGCCCGTGCAGCCCGACCGCGCGCAGGCGGGCGGCCAACGCCCCGCCAAAGGCGAACAGCCCGGTGGCGGCCAGCAGCAGCCACGGCACGATGCCGCGAAACACCGCGTCCGGCGTCACCAGCAACAGCCCCGCTCCGGCCAACCCGCCCGCCAGACTGACCAGAGCCAGCAACGGCAAGCCAACCTCGCCCACCGGCGTCAAGTCTTGGCGGTAGCCATACAGCCCGCTGGCGTAGCCGGGCAGCAACGCCACCGTGCCGGTCGCGTTGGCGGCGACCGGCGGCACCCCCGCGTAGATCAGGGCGGGCAAGGTGAGGAAGCTTCCCCCGCCAGCGACGGCGTTCATCGCCCCGGCCAGAAAGGCGGCGGTCAACAGCAAAAGTTCGGTCATCATGTCCGGTCGCGCAGTTCCCGGCGGATGATCTTGCCGGTGGTGGTCATGGGCAGGCTGTCGAGGAACGCGATGGCGCGCGGGTATTCATGCGCCGCCAGCCGGGTTTTCACATGCTCCTGGATTGAGGCGACGAGGGCGTCGTCCGCCGTCACCCCGTCCTGAAGCACGACGAAGGCCTTGACGATTTCGGTGCGCAGGGGGTCGGGCACGCCGACCACGGCGGCCATGCGCACGGCGGGATGGCCGATCAGGCAATCCTCGATCTCGCCGGGGCCGATGCGGTAGCCCGCCGAGGTGATGACGTCGTCGTCCCGTCCGACGAAGCGGATGTAGCCGTCGGCGTCCAACTCCCCCTGGTCGCCGGTGACGAGCCAGTCATTGATGAATTTCGCCGCCGTCGCGGTCGGGTTGTTCCAATAGCCCAGAAACATCACCGGATCGGGCCGCCGCACGGCGATCAACCCCAACGCGCCGGGCGGCAGCCGCTCGCCCCGCTCGTCGATCACCGCCACGTCATGGCCGGGCGCCGGGCGCCCCATGATTCCCGGCTTGGACGGCATCAGCGTCGCGGCGGAGGAGACCAGCATGTTGCATTCGGTCTGCCCGTAAAACTCGTTGATCGTCACGCCGAAGGTCTGGCGGCCCCAATCCAGCAGTTCCGACCCCAGCGTCTCGCCGCCGCTGGCGACCGAGCGCAGGCGGTAGGCGTGGCGCGCCGCCGGATCGACGACCGACCGCATCATCTTCAACGCCGTCGGCGGCAGGAAACTGTTGCGGACCTGGAACTCCGCCAGCAGACGGAATGCCTGCTCGCCGTCGAACTTCTCAAACCGATGGGACACCACGGTGACGCCATGGTGCCAAGCGGGCAGCAGCACGTCGAGCAAGCCGCCGATCCACGCCCAATCGGCGGGCGTCCAAATGCGGTCGCCCGGCTGCGGAAACAGGTCGTGGGACATCTCCACCCCCGGCAGATGGCCCAACAGCACGCGATGGGCGTGCAGCGCCCCTTTGGGTTGGCCGGTGGTGCCGGAGGTGTAGATGATGATCGCCGGATCGTCCGCCGCCGTGTCCACCGGGGTGAAAGCGTCCGACGCCGCGTCGGTCAGGCCGTGCCAATCCAGGCAGCCGTCCGCTGTTCCGCCGCCGTCAGCTTCGGCTTCGGCGTCGATCACGAAGACCGCGCGCAGGTCGGGCAGGCGATGGCGGATCTCGGCGATCTTGGCCGCGCCCGCCGCGTCCGTCACCACCGCCCGCGCCCCGCAATTGGCCAGCCGGTATTCCAACGCCTCAACCCCGAACAGGGCGAAGAGCGGCACGGCGATTCCGCCCATCTTGTAAACGGCGATGTGGGAGATGGCGGCTTCCGGCGCTTGCGGCAGCAGAACGCCCACCCGGTCGCCCCGTTCCACCCCATGCGCGGCCAACACGTTGGCGAAGCGGTTGGACAGGGCGCGGATGTCGGCGAAGCGATACTCTTCCACCCCGCCGTCGCGACGTTTGTGGATCAGCGCCAAGCGCTGCGGGTCGGCGTCGGCCCAGCGGTCGCAGACGTCGACGCCAATGTTGTAACGCGCTGGCACGCGCCAGACGAAGTGATCGCGCACCGTTTCATAGCGGTCGCCGGTCGGCAGCATCGCGTTTCCCCCATTTGTTTCTTGTCGGCGCCTGTTGCGCCGTTGGGCGGATCATAGGGGCAAGCAACCGATGACGTCACGCGGATGGAACAATTTGCGGGTCTGCCATGTTCACTCCTGTGTCAGCGATCCACATCGCGCAACCAAAGAGCCAACCATGAGCGCCCGTCCCCTTCTCGCCGCCCTCCTGTCCGCCAGCCTGCTGGCCGCGCCGCTGGCCGGTTGCGCCCAACCCGGCTATGGCGGCGACAGCTTCGGCGGCGTCAGCGCCAACAAACAGACCGCCGGAACCATTCTGGGCGGCGTGGTCGGCGGCGTCGCCGGATCGCGCTTTGGCGGCGGCAGCGGCAAGCTGGTCGCCGTAGGCATTGGCACGCTGCTGGGCGCCGCGCTGGGCAACGCGGCGGGCGCGTCGCTCGACCGCGCCGATCAGACCTACGCGGAACAAGCCGCCCAAAACGCCTATGGCGCGCCGACCGGCCAGACCATCCGTTGGAACAACCCGGAAACCGGCAATTACGGAACCTACACTCCGGTGCGCGATGGCCGCAGCCAGAGCGGCGAACTCTGCCGGGAGTATCAAACCAGCATCGTCGTCGGCGGACGGACTCAGCAGGGAGTCGGCACAGCCTGCCAACAGCGCGACGGCAGTTGGCAGGTCATGAACTGACGGAAAAACGCGGTCAGGCCCGAACGCGCGGTTGCGCGCGGGCGCGGGGCGCGGTCAAAGCGCGGGCGATGCGAATCGCCCCCTCGCCGTCCAGCGGCAACGCGCCCGCCGCCGTCGCCATGCGCTGGCGGCGGGCGCGGTCGGCCCACAGCGTCAGCGCGGCGTCGGCGATGGTCGCCACCATGTCGCCGCCGCGCGCGTCCAGCGCGTCACACCAGCCCAGCGTCGCCGCGTCCTGGCTGGCCAAGGCCTGATTGTCCGCCGTCACCACCAGCAATGTGGGCACGGCCAGAGCCGCCAACTCCCCCATCGTTCCGCCGCCCGCCGACACCGCCAGCCCGGATTCGGCCATCACCGCCCCCATGCGTGGGCAATCGACCTGGACGGCGACGCCCGGCCCCAGATGATCCGCCAAAGCGGCGACCTCCGCCGCGCGCGGGTTGCTGCCGCCAACCACGGCGACCAAGCGGCAATCGTCAGGCCGTCGCGCCGCCAAGGCCGTCAGCAGCGGCCCGGTCAGCCCGAGCGGGTCTGACCCGCCGAAGGTCAGCAGCAACACCGGACGATCCGCGATGGCGTGATGGGCCTCCCGCGCCGCCAACCGCAACTCCCGCCGCAACGGCGCGTAGCCGGGGCCGAGCAGCAGAACCGCCCCCGGCGCCATGCGGTCATAGGGCAGCCGATGCGCCTGCGGCGCGGCGTTGACCACCAGATCGGCGTGCAGCGCGCCGCCGTCGCCCAGATCATCCCACGCCATCACACGGATCCGCGCCGCCTGCAACCCGGCGCGGTAGGCTTCGCCAAAGCGGTAGCCGTCCAGCATAACCGCCGAACAATGCTCCAGCCGCATGGCCGAGCGGGTGGCCGCCAGATCCGCCGCTTCCCCCACCGGCCCGGCGATGGCGATCCGGCGAAAACCCTCCGCCGTCAGTCGCCGGTCGATGGCCGGGGTGGATTCGGCGCTGGCGAACAGCACCTCATGCCCATCGTCGCGCAGCGCCTCCGCCACCGCGAGGCAGCGCATCACATGCCCCGTTCCGATTTCGGGGGATGCGTCGGCGCGGGCAAGGATGATGGCCATCGGCGTCTGTCCGAATGCGCAGGCGTCCCCTGTCAGAAGGGGCCGCGAAACTGCACCTGATGAGCGAGTTTGGTCCGTTCCGGGTCGGGAGTCCAGGCGGGCGCCGTGGGGCGAACCAACGCATGAACCGCTGAGGCGACGGTCCCGGGATTCGGGTAGAAGGCGGCCTCCAACACCGGCGACGGCGGGCAGGCGGTGGCGGCGAAGCCGATGCGTTTGACGGCGATTCCGCCCTCCGGCCCGACCCGTTCCAACACCGCCGCGACGATCTCCGCCCCGGCTCCGCAGGCGGTCCAACCATTGTCGGCCACCACCAGACGCTTGGTGCGCCGCGCGGAGTCCACAATGGTGTCGATGTCGAGCGGCGTCAGCCAAATCGGGTCGATCACCTCGGCGCCGATGCCGATTTCGGCCAGCAGTTCGCGCGCGCGCAGGCATTCCAGCACCATGTTGGAAATGCCGACCAATGTCACGTCGTCACCCGGCGCCACCACCCGCGCCTTGCCCGGCAAAACCTCATACGGGGTTTCCGGCACATAGGCCTCGGTCGGGTAAAGCAGCCGGTGCTCCATGAAGATCACCGGGTTGTCGTCGCGGATCGCCGCGATCATGCAGCCCTTGACGTCGTGCGCGTTGCTGGGCGCGACCACCTTCAGCCCCGGCACATGCATGAACATCGAATGCAGGCCCTGGGAATGCTGCGCGCCCTGCCCCCATGATTTGCCGACCATGGAGCGGACGACCAGCGGCACCTTGACCGACCCGCCATACATCGCGCGCGCCTTCGCGCCGATGTTGACCAGTTGGTTCATGCAGAGCAGCAGGAAATCCATGCGGATGTGGACATGGATCGGGCGCATCCCGGCCATGGCCGCGCCGATGGCCACGCCGGTCATCGCGTCTTCCGACAAGGGCGTGGTGAAGACCCGCTCCGGCCCGAACTCCGCCAACAGACCGGCGGTCGAACCCTGGATCGACTTGTGGTCGTCCACGTCGAGGCCAAAGACGAAGACGTCCCCGTCACGCCGCATTTCCTGCACGACCGCTTCGCGCAGAGCGTCAACATAGCGCAGCAGGCGCCCTTCAGGCATAGACGTGGTCATAGAGATCCTCGGACACCGGGAAGGGGCTGGATTCGGCGAAGGCGAAGGCGGCGGCCACCGTGGCTGTGATCTCCGTCTCCAGGGCGGCGACGCGCTCCGGCGGCAGCAGACCGGCGAGCCGCGCCACCTCGTCGCGCTCCGCCCAGGGCGCCATCTCCGACGCCGGGCGGTAGCCTTGGTTGAAATCCTCGTTCGGCCCGACATGCTCGCGCCAGCGGTAGCAGGTCACTTCCAGAAAGACCGGACCCTGCCCAGCCCGCATCGCCGCCACCGCCGACCGCGCCGCGCCGCGCACGGTGAAGACGTCGCCGTCGGTGATCTTCGTCGTCGGAATGCCATAGGTCGCCACCCGCTCGCACAGCCGTTCGGTCGCCCAGCGCTTGGCCAGCGGCTCGTGAATGGCGTAGCCGTTGTTTTCGCAGACGAACAGGATCGGCAGCTTGTGCAACGCCGCGAAGTTCAGGCTTTCGGCGAAGCAGCCCTCTTCGGTCGCGCCGTCGCCGATGAAGCAGGCGACCACCCCGCCGGTCGCCTTGCGTTTGGCGGCGAGCGCGAAGCCGGTCGCCACCGGGATCGAGGTGCCGACCACCGCCGAGGCGCCGATCACCCCCGCCTGCATGTCCACCAGATGCATCGACCCGCCGCGCCCCTGGCCGCAACCCGCCTTCTTGCCATACATCTCGGCGATCATGGCGTTGAGGTCGCCGCCCTTGGCGATGTAGGCGGCGTGGCCCCGGTAGGTGATCGACACATGGTCGCGCGGCTCCAGCGCGTCGCAGACGCCGACCGAAATGAACTCCTGCCCGATGGACAGATGCACCGGGCTTTTGATGACGTCGGTCGGGTAGACGCGCGCCACCTCGTCTTCCACCAATCGGGTTAGGCGCAGCGCGCGGTAAAGGCGCTCGATCACCGCAGCATCTTGCGCCACGTCGGAGTCTTGGGCGTCTTGGACGATGGACACGGAGAATTCCCTCTCAACAGCATCGCCGCCGGTTCCAACGCAAGCGTCAGGCGCGGCGGCGGCGCTCGAAATCAGTGGGTTCATAGACGACGATCTTGCTGCCGCCGCTGTCGAAACGGAAGGCCACAGCGATGAAATCCTTCAGGCGCTCCCGCACCGCCGCTTGCCGGTCGGGCGGGATGAACAGCAGAAGAAAGCCGCCGCCGCCCGCGCCCAACAGCTTGCCGCCCAAGGCCCCCGCCGACAAAGCGGCCTGATACAGCTCGTCGATGGCGCTGTTCGAGACGTTGGCCGACAGCTCACGCTTGAGCATCCAGCCTTCGTGCAGCAGCCGACCCAAGTCGCACAGGTCGCGCTGGGGGTCGTTCAGCATCGCCGCCGCCTCGTCCACCATGCCGCGCAGCGCGTGCAACTGCGCCTCGCGCTTGTCGAGGTTGGCGATCTTCTCGCCCTCGATGGTCGAGGCGAAGCGGGACAGGCCGGTGAAATAGAGGACGAAATGACTTTGCAGCGCGTCGCGCCGGTCCCGATCAATGATGAGCGGCGTCACGTCGATGGCGCCGTCGGGCTGGAAATCAATGCGGTTCAGCCCGCCATAAGCCGCCCAAATCTGATCCTGCGACCCGACATTCTCGCCGATCACGTCCTGCTCAATGCGGATGGCTTCCTCGGCCAGCTCTTGCTTGCTGGCCATATGGCCGCGATAGGCGTGCAACGCGTTCAGCAGGCCAACGGTGAAGGAGGAGGAGGATCCCAAGCCCGACCGCGCCGGAAGATCGCCGTCGTGATGGATCTCCAGCCCGCTTTCGATGCCCATTTCCGACAGGCACGCGCGCACCGACGGGTGCTTGATCTCCTCGATCTCGCGCACCTGCTCGATGTTGGAATAGACGATGCGGTGCTTGTGCGCAAAGAAGGGCGGCAGAGCGCGCAAGCTGATGTAACAATATTTGTCGATGGCCCCGCCGATCACCGCGCCACCATGGCGGTTGTACCATTGCGGCAGATCGGTGCCCCCCCCGAACAGCGAGACGCGAAACGGGGTGCGGCTGATAATCACGCGTCTCTCCCGACGATCACGCCGCCCGCCGCCGCCAGACTTTCCGGCGTGCCGATGTCAATGAAACGGGCCTTCGCCACATGCGCGTGCAGGCTGCCCGGTGGGGCCTTTTCCAGCACGTCGCGCTCCAGCGACACGGCGCCCTCGGCGATGATCCGGTCGAGGAAGGCGGCGGAAAACAGATAGACCCCGGCGTTGATCGTGCCGCTGCCCGGCGCCTTTTCGACAAAGCGGCGGATGCGGCTGTCCGGCCCGATCTCCACCCGGCCATAACGGGCGGCGTCGTCCACGCTGACGCACAACACCGACGCTTCAGCCCCCGACAAACGGTGAGAGGCGACGAAGGCGCGCAAGTCGGCGTCGAGGAAGGTGTCGCCGTTGACCACCAGAACCATGCTCGACCGCAATTCCTTGCGGACATAGCCCAGCGCCCCGGCGGTGCCGAGCGGGCGCGGTTCAATCTGGCACACGACATCCATGGCGCCGGCGGAATCGCCGCGCGCCAGCCACGCCGTCACCCGGTCGGCCAAATGCCCCAGGCACAAAACCACCCGGCGCGCGCCATAGGTCGACAGATAATCCAGCAGATGGCCAAGAAAGGCCCGCCCGGCCACCGGAGCCAGAACCTTCGGCGTGTCACCCAGCACACCCCGGATGCGGGTGCCCAGCCCACCGGCCAGCACAGCCACATCAATGTTGGCAAGAGCGTCTTCAGACCTCAACCGATCGCCCTTTCCTGCAAACCATCATCCTCGTCCAGCAGCTTACGACGAAGCGTGTGCCGGGTCATCGACCGAATGTGACGGCTGGTGGCGTCGCCGAAACGTTGATCGACCATCTTCAGATAGCGCGGATTGGTGAAATATTCGGTAAAGGCCGCATCGCGGAACCGCAAAACATCCGCCGCCGAGAGCTTCTCCGTCGCCAGCGGTTTGCAATCATAGCTGTGCTGCGAATATCCACTCCAGCTTTCCGGCAAATCCCACTCTTTTTCCAGAGCCTGATTGTAGAGCGGCGATCCTGGATAGGCCATGGCCGAATAAAAATTGGCGAACTCGCAGTTCAATTCCTTGGCGAGATCCAGAGTCTCACGCATCGAGTCCAGATCATCGTCGGGAAGACCGAAGATGTAATTGCCGATGACGTTGATGCCAGCCTCTTGGATCGCCCGGACAATGCCGACGATGTCCTCAGACCGCAGAGCCTTTTTCGCGCCGTCACGCACATGCTTGCTGCCCGATTCGATGCCCAGCGCCAACCAGCGAACGCCTGCCCGGCGCAGCATCGCCAGCATCGCCGGTTTGACCGTGTCCACCCGCGCGTAGGCCCAGAAATTCAGCGCGCCGCCCAGCGCCTCGTTGCGCGGAATCAACGCTTCGCAGATCGCGGTGACGTGGCGCTCGTTCAGCACGAACATCTCATCGACGATCTTGAAGGTGCGCACGCCATAGCGCTCGATCAAAACATCAATCTCGGCGATCACCGACGCCGGGCTGCGGAAACGGTAGCCGTTCTTGCCGAAAGGCGCGTTGATGCAGCAAAAACTGCATTTGTAGGGACAGCCGAGCGTCGTGTAGATCGACGCGTAGGGCATCCGTCGGTCCATATCGCCAAAACACTGCCAATTGTGCGCCCGATACTTGTCCATCGGCAACAGGTCCCAGGCGTCGCCCGACAAAGCGCCGTCCAGATCCTCGACCAAGGGAGCCGGAGCGCTGCGCCGGACCACACGCTCGCCCTCGTCCGTGTCCTGCCAGAACGCCAATCCGGGAACCTCGGCGATGACGTCCACAAGGTCGGTCGGCAAGGCGTGCAGCAAGGCGTCCACCGTCACCGGCCCCTCGCCGGTCGCGACGAAATCCACCGCCTCCTCACGCAAGGTGCGCTCCGGCAAGGCTGCGGCGTGCCCGCCGATCAGGATGATCGGACGATGCGGCGCGGTGTCCTTCACCGCGCGCGCCACCGCGCCCGCCGCCGGAAGCGACTGGGTGGACGCCGACGGTTGATGCCCATAGACGACCAGCGCCACCAGCCGGGGATCCAACTCCGCAATGCGCAGCGCCACCGCCGCCGGGTCGAGCGAGTCCGCCTCGCTGTCGATGATGACGACCCGGTGGCCCCGCGTCCGGCAATAATCGGCGATCAACCGGCACCAGAGCGGCGGCTCGACCGCCGTCAAGTCATCGGCCAGGGTCTGATAGACCTGCTTGCGCCCACCGGGATGAACAAGCACGAGGTCGATGCGGCCATCGGTGGGGTTGGTCATGGGCGGAAGGGGCCTTTGTTCGATGCAGACGCCGCGCGTTGGTGGTCAGACATTGCCATGCTGGCTGTTGCGCAGCATGCGGTATCCCTTCATCAACTCCTGGATCCCGTCGTCCAGCGAAAAGGCGGGCTTGTAGCCGGTCGCCTCAATCCGCTCGTTCGACACGATGTAGTCACGCTTGTCCGGATCCTCGCCGATGGGGGCCTCCAGAAACACGAATTTCGGCAGATGCCGGACGATGACCTCGCACAATTCCCATTTCGACAGGTTGGCGTCCGACAGGCCGACGTTGTAGGGCCGATCCTTCATCGTCTCAAACTTGTCCAACCCGTGCAGGAAGGCGCGGGCGACGTCGCGGATGTGGATGTAATTGCGCTTGAAATGCGGCTCGAACAGCACGACCGCGCGGTCATGAATGGCGCGATAGACGAAGTCGTTGACCAGCAGATCGACCCGCATGCGCGGGGCCATGCCGAACACCGTCGCCAGACGGAAGGAGATGGCGTTGCCGCGCTCCAACACCGCCGTTTCCGCTTCCACCTTAGTCCGCCCATAAAGCGAGATCGGGCGCAGCGGCGTGTCTTCGGTGCAGAATTTCCCCTTTTCGCCGATGCCGTAACCGGAATTCGTCACCGGCATCATGATCCGTTGGTCTTTCGACAGCAGCCGAATCAGAGTCAGCACCGCGTCGCGGTTGGTGCTGGTCGCCGCCAAGATGTCGGCGTCGCACATCGGCGCGCCGACCAGCGCCGCCAGCGGAATCACCACGTCAGCCTTGGCGACCAGGGGGCGCAAGGTTTCTTCGTTGCGGGCGTCGCCACGAACAATGTCGAAATTCGGATGCGCGCAGACATGGGCCAGCGGCGCTTGCCGGAACAGGAAGCTGTCGAGCACCGTGACCGTATGTCCTGCGTCCAGCAGAGCCGGAACCATGATGGAGCCGAGATACCCGGCGCCGCCGGTGATGAGGATGCTCTTGCTGTCGGCCATGGACGTCTTCCGGTCGGGACTCAGGAACACACGCGATCAAGCACGGCGCGCAGCCGCTCGATCTGCGGGGTCAGGTCAAAGGGGTGGTTGCCAACGAAGAAACCCAGATCATGCGCCGTGAAGGCGTTCTCTATCGCGCCGACCGTGTCGTAATCATAATATTTCAGCACGTCGTGCCGCAGGAAACAGCCGCCGGTGATGATGCGAAAGCCGATGTCGGCCTCCTTCAAGGCGGCGAACACTTTTTCTCGATCCGGGTTGTGGGCCGGGTTGAGGATGATGGTGAAGCTGAAGCAGGACGAAACGCCGTTTTCCCGCTGGATGATGAAGCGGTCATCCCCGGCGAACAGCTCCTGGAACAGCGCCATGTTCTTGCGGCGGGCGGCGGTCAGCGTCGGCAGCTTTTTCAACTGCTCGCGACCAATCGCGCCCTCCATCTCCAACGGGCGGACGTTGTAGCCGGGCAAGATGAAGCGGTAGGCCTCGAAATGGTCCGACGCGGTGCGCTCGTACAGCGGGGTGTCATGCGGCAGGTCACGGGTCCAGCCATGGGCGCGCATGGACCGGCACAGATGCCCCAACTCCAGATCGTCGGTCAGCACCATCCCGCCTTCCATCGTCGAGATGTGGTGCGAGAAAAAGAAGCTGAAGGTGTTGAGGTCGCCGAAGGTTCCCGCCTTTTTGCCGTTCAGTTCGGCGTCCATCGACTCGCAATTGTCTTCCAGGACATACAGGCCGTGGGCGTCGGCGAAGGCGCGGATGACGTCCAGCGCCGCCGGGTTGCCCAAAATCGACACCGGAACAATTGCCCGCGTGCGCGGCGTCAACGCCTGTTCCAGCTTCGAGACGTCAATGTTCAGCGTGTCCAGCTCAACATCGACGAAGCGCAGCTTCAGGCCATATTGTTGCAACGGGTGATAGGTGGTGGCCCAGGAGATCGCCGGGACGATCACCTCGTCGCCACGCTGAAGCGGGCGTTCCTTTTTGTACGCCAAGGCGGCGACGGCGATCAGATTGGCCGAGGAACCGGAATTGACCATGATGCCGTGCTTCACGCCGAAATAATCGGCGAACTCACGCTCAAACGCCGCGACCTGCTCGCCCATGGTGAAACGACCGGACGCCACGACGCGATCAATCGCCGCGATCTCTTCCGACCCCCATGTGGTCGCCGCCAACTCGTAGAACATCCACCCGACCCCGGTTTGTTGACTGGCTGCCACAGATCACTCGGGGTGTCCCACACGAACCCGCGACCAACCTCTTCGATTTGGAACGAAGGCTGTTAACAACGCTTTAATGACAGAACATAGGCCGCCGTCAACACCCGCGTCAGGCGAACAGGCTGAAGCTTCCCATCAGCTTTTGCGTGCCGGTCTGGCCGGTCGGAATCGAGTTCATCGAACTGATCGCCGAATTCAGGCCATCCATCATTTGCTGCTGGGCCTGCGTCATCTGGAACGGGCTGTCGCCCTTGCGTGGAGCCTTGGCGACGGTGTCGTAATCCTGGGTAAAGCTGCCCATGCTGAACTGAATGGCGTAATTCTTGGGGTCTTTGGCCGATTCCCCCTTTTCGCGGGTGATTCGCACCGTGTAATCGCCCTGGTCCAGCGACAATTGCCCCCGTTGAAGGCTGCGGAAGGAATCATAAGCCTTGCCCGCGTTCTTGTTGCTGTCGGCCACGACTTGGCCGGTCTTGCTCATCAGCTGCACCTGAACACCCTGGTCGCCGATCTGCCCCATCGTCGCCTCGCCCTTGCTGGTGACGCGGAGCTTGTAGAAATCGACCGGATCGTTGGGCGCAAGCGTGCCGACCACGTTCAGGCGACTGACGTTTTTCGACAAAACGCCGATGTCGGTCGCGAACATGCGGCTGTCTGAGGATGATTTGCGGACCTGCTTTTCATAGCTCTTGACCTCCGCCGCCGGGGTCTGCGCCTGCTGCTGGGACTGGACATTGGCGATGGCGGCCTTGAGGGACTTGTTCAGGTCCGAGACCATCTGGCTGACGCTTGATACCCCGTCCGACATGTTCCCGTCTCCCCTAAGTCGCTCGGCGAGCGGACCTGACAGTGGCCCGCCATCCTGTTCCCGCCTTTTCACGGTAAGGCGGGTCTCGTTAATTGACAATTAATTTTCGACGCGCGCCCTGGTTTCAGCGCAGGAGCGGAACCGGCTCGCCGTAGACCATCCGGCGCGCGCCGTGATTGGAACAGTTGGCAGAGGCGGCGGAATGCCGTAGTTGGCGGCGCTGTCTTGCCGATTGGGAGAAACGCCAATGTCCAGCGATGCGCGCGCCTGGGTCCGCATGCCGTCGGGCCGACGTTTGGATCTTTTGCACCCGACTCCGTTCGACTGGGACGACGGCGATCTTGCCCTGGGCTTGGCCCGCACCTACCGCTGGGGCGGCCATTCCATCTGGCCGCTGCCGCTGTCGGTGGCCCAACACTCCATCACGGTGATGCTGCTGCGCCGCGCCGCCGCGCCCACCGGCCTCGATCCGCTCAGCGAACTGCGCGAGCTGTTGCATGACGCCGAAGAAGGGCTGCTGGGATTCGATTGCATCAGCGTGCTGAAGCCCTTCCTGGGCGAGCGGTTCCGGGCGCTGTCAGCCCGCCTCGAAGAGGCGGTGTTCCGGCGTTATGGCCTGCCCGCGTGGACCGACGAGGAGAAGCGCGCGCACAAACGCGCGGACCGAGTCGCGGCGGCGACCGAGGCCGTGCACGTCGTCGGCTGGACCCCCGACGAGGTGCGCAAGACCTTGAAGATACGCTTCAAACCGCTCGACGCCGACCCGCTGGCGAAGGCCTATGGCGCGCCCCCCTGGGAGCCATGGCCCCCAGGCGTGGCGACGGACCGTTTTCTGGCGGAGTTGAAACGCCTGACGGCCCGGATCGCGCAAAGCGCCCCAAAAAGCGCCCCGTGAGTGAGCGCGGCCTCAGGCGACCCCGCCAACCCGCACCGACTCGTCGGGCGCTGGTGCGACCCCGACGGCGGTGTGGTCAGCGCACCGTTCCGCCAGTTCCAAGATGGCCGCCCGGACATGAGGGTCGGGAATGCTTTGGAAATATCGAGCCAGCATCAGGGCTTCCCGAGATCCCAGCGTGGTGTCGGAGTCGGCGGTGCGCACGACGCAGGCCTCGGCGTCGGCCGTGGCCGGGCGGCTTTCCAGCCCGTCAAAAAATACCGAAACCGGAACGCGGAAGAATTGCCCCAGCTTGAACAGACGGCTGGACGACACTCGGTTGAACCCGCGTTCGTATTTTTGCAACTGCTGGAAAGTAAGGCCCAAAGCCGCCGCGACGTCGCTTTGGCTCAACCCCGCCAACATCCTCAGCTCTCGCAGACGTTGTCCGACGAAAACATCGACATCGTTCAGGCCTTCTTTTTTCTCACGGCCACGTCTTTTCATGGCAGTCCCCTCGGGTGATTTAGCGTGCGCCCATCCAACAAAAAACAAAACCGCTGGATCAAACATGAAGATGCTTGATACCGGAGATTGATTCGTCGGAACACGGGCATGATTTGCAACTCAGCTAAGACAGGGAGGGGCAATTGTCAACCTCAGCTGATGCATTTATTCCGTCTGGCCAGGATAATTCCCTTAATACTTAGCCAATCATCATATACGCTATGATTGTTTTTCCACCTCCGTGGAAAACCACCAAGGGTGGCGGCTGGCGGCGTGTCAAACCGGCAACATTCACCCTTCGCTAGGCATATTTTGCCGAGCACTGGGCAAAATATGCCGACCATTAACCCTCTGTTCATCAAGACGCCCCAGCATGACCCCGTGATGCATGGGATCGGCGCGGAACTTGCAGACATCCTGTTCGCGCTTGCGAAACGGGTGGATGGGGTGAGGATGCCGAGACGGATTCCGATTGGGGATGGCGCGTGAACAACCTGTTGCAGACCTTGCGCAATCTCGGCCCCGCCCGCCTTGCGGCGATCGGCGGCGTCGGCCTTCTGCTGATCGGTTTTTTCGTCTATCTGACGACGCGCCTCTCCACGCCCGAAATGGAGTTGCTGTACGCCGAACTCCAGCCCAGCGAGGCGGCGGCCATCGCCAAGAATCTGGAAGCGTCCAAGATCCCTTTCACGGTCGACAAGACCGGCACGAAGATCACGGTTCCCGCCGACCAAGTCGGCCCGGTGCGCATGAAAATGGCGGCCCAGGGCCTGCCGTCGGGCGGATCGGTCGGCTATGAGCTGTTCGACAAGTCGGAAGGCTTCGGCGCGACCAGCTTCATGCAGAACATCAACCATCTGCGCGCGCTGGAAGGCGAAATGGCGCGCACGGTGCAGACGTTGAACGGCGTTCAGCAGGCCCGCGTCCATCTGGTGCTGCCCAAGCGCGAGCTGTTCGCCCGCCAGCAAAATCCGGCGACCGCCAGCGTCTTCCTGAAGCTGCGCCCCGGCGCGCAATTGTCGCGTGAAAACATCCAGGCGATCCAACAATTGATCGCCGCCTCGGTTCCCAATCTGGAGCCGGGCCGTATCTCCATCGTCGACGACAAGGGCAAGCTGCTGGCGCGCGGCACCGGCAGCGACACGCCCGACGCCATGATGGCGAACGCTGACGAAAAGAAGCAGGCCTACGAAACCCGTCTGGCCCGCGTGGTCGAGGATCTGCTGGGCCGCACGCTGGGCTATGGCAAGGTTCGCGCCGAGGTGTCGGCGGATCTGGATTTCGACCGCATCACGACGAGTTCGGAAATCTTCGACCCGGAAAGCCAGGTCGTCCGCTCGACCCAGACGGTCAACGAATCGAACGAAAGCAGCGACCGCGACCCGCTGGCCCCGGTGACGGTGGATCAAAATCTGCCCACCGCCCAGTCGGGCAACAGCAACGGGCCGCTGTCGTCGAACAAGTCCAAGCGCGCTGAAGAAACCATCAATTACGAGATCACCAAGACCTCGAAATCCCATGTCCGGGAAAGCGGTCAGGTCCGCCGCCTGTCGGTCGCCGTTCTGGTGGACGGCACCTATCAATTGTCCAAGGAAAATCCCCCGGCCTATCAGCCCCGCACCGAGCAGGAGGTGGAGAGCATCAAGGCGCTGGTCCGCTCCGCCGTCGGTCTCGACCCGGTGCGCGGCGACACGCTGGAAGTCATCAACATGCGCTTCTGGACCCCGGAAGACGACATGCAGAAGCCTGAGGACCTGTTCATGGGTCTGGGCAAGGATGACGTGTTCCGCATCGCCGAAATGGTGGTTCTCGGCATCGTCGCCGTCCTCATCATCCTTTTGGTCATCCGTCCGCTGATTTCCCGCGCCTTCGAACGGGCGGACATGCAGGAGGACGATGACATGGACCGTCTGTTGACCGATCAGGTCGGCATGCCCGCCGCTCTGGCCGCGCCAACCGGCGCCCTGGCCCAGGATCTGGCGTTGGAAGCCGCCCAGGCCGACGAGGAGTTGGAGCAGATGATCGACATCAACCGCGTCGAGGGCCGCGTCCGCGCCTCCTCGCTGCGCAAGGTTGGCGAGATCGTCGACAAGCACCCGGAAGAAGCGGTCTCGATCCTGCGCAACTGGCTGTATCAGGAGAGCTGAGCGATGACGTTCGTTTTCCTTGACGACAGGACGGTCTGGCCATGAGCGTCCGTAAATTCCTCTTCGACGAATCCTTCGACGTGGACGCGGTCCCCCGCATGTCCCACGCTGACGATGACGAGTATTTGCCAGAACCGGAGCTGCCGCCGGAGCCGGAACCGCCTCCCCCACCGCCGCCGCCCACCTTCAGCGAGGCCGAGTTGGAGGCCGCGCGCGCGCAAGGCCACGCCGAGGGCTTCGCCGCTGGCAAGTCGGACGGCACCGCCGCCGGTTATGGCAAGGGCTTTGGCGAGGGCATGGTCGCCGGGCAGAACACCGGCTATGAGCGTGGCAAGACCGAAATCGAGGCGATGGTCAACGCCCGCATCGCCAACGCGCTGGACCAGATCAGCAACGGCGTCGCCCATCTGCTGGCCGAACGCGAGGCGACCAACGCCATGCGGTCCGATCAGCCGGTCTATCTGGCCCTGGCCATCGTCCGCAAGCTGATGCCCGAATGGGCGCGGCGCGGCGGCATGGTGGAGGTCGAAGCGATGGTGCGGGCCTGCCTGACCGATTTGATCGACGAGCCGCGTTTGGTGATTCGCGTCGCCGACGACACCATCGACCTCATTCGCGACCATCTCGACCAGACGGTCGGGTCGCGCGGTTTCGGGGCCAAGCTGATGGTGGTCGGCGATTCCACGGTCGCCCCCGGCGGCTGTCGGATCGAATGGGCTGACGGCGGCATGGAACGCGACACCGCCCAACTGATGGCGGAGATCGAACGCTGCGCCGGGCGCTTGCTGGAGGCTCCGGTCCCCGTCTAAAGGGGGCTGGAAACGAGGAGGTCAGAGACCGTTATGGCAAGCGACAATTTCTCGCTGAACGACCTGAACGCCGGTGACGGCGACGATTACGGATCCGGCGTCGCCAAGGATCTGGAAGCCGTCTACGACATCCCGGTTCAAATCTCGGCGGTGCTGGGCAAATCGACCATGCAGGTCGCCCAATTGCTGAAGCTGGGGCGCGGCGCCGTGGTCGAATTGGACCGCAAGGTCGGCGAGGCCATCGACATCTACGTCAACAACCGCCTTGTCGCCCGTGGCGAGGTCGTGGTGGTGGAGGATCGTCTGGGTGTGACCATGACGGAAATCATCAAATCGGATCGGGGCTGATGGCCAACGCCTCCGACACCACCGCAACGCCGGGCGCCCCGCGCGGCAAACCGCCGCCAAAGCCGGACGCCCGCGCCGAGGCGCGGGCCGCCGACTCGCGTGTGGAATCGGCCCCGGCCAAGGCGGCGGCGCCCGCCGCCCCGGCGCGAAGCGTGCGGTTGCGCGGTGGTTTCGATGTGGCGACCCTGGTCGGGCTGTCGGCGGCGGCGGCGGTGATCCTGATCGCCATCACCTCGGGCGGGTCTTTGCGCGCCTTCGTCGATCCGCCCTCGCTGATGATCGTGCTGGGCGGCACGTTGGCGGTGACGACGGCCTCCTTCTCGTTGGGGGACGTCGCCGTCGCCTGGAAGAACGCCGCCGCCGTGCTGGTCCACCAAACGCTCGACCCCAAGGGGGTGGCGCGTCAGGTCCTGCTGCTGGCGGAAGCCGCGCGGCGGGCCGGGCCGGAAACCTTGAAGAATGTGCTGCCCGAACTGCGCGCCGAACCGTTTCTTCACCGCAGCGTGACGCTCATCACAGAAGGTTTGCCGCCCGATGTGATGGAACGGATGCTGACGGGCGAGGTCGAAGCCTCGGCGGGCGGGCATGGCAAAAGCGCGGGCGTTCTGCGCCGCGCCTCGGAAGTCGCACCGGCGATGGGCTTGATCGGCACGCTGGTCGGTCTGGTCCAGATGCTGGGCAGCCTGAACGATCCCTCGGCCATCGGCCCGGCCATGGCGCTGGCGCTGCTGACCACCTTTTACGGGGCGGTCCTTGGCAACGTCGTCCTCGCCCCGCTCGCCGCGAAGGTCGAGCGGGCGGCGGAGGATGACGCGCTGGTCAAGACCCTGTACACGATTGGCGCCGTTTCCATCGCGCGCCAAGAAAATCCCCGGCGTCTGGAGATGCTCCTGAACGCCGTTCTGCCGCCTGGAAAGCGGATCCAATATTTCGACCGGGAAGCCCCGAGAGTGGGAGCGTAACGCCATGCGTCTGCTGATCGTTGGAACGTTGGAAGGCTACATCACCGCCGCTGGCAAGATCGCCATGAAGCGGGGGGCCAAGGTGTCGCACACCGACAGCATCGAGGGGGCGCTCAACGCCTTGCGCGCCGCTGCCGGGGCCGATCTGGTGATGATCGACGTCAAACTCGACGTCGCCGTCTTCATCGACAGCCTGAAGGCCGAACGGATCACCATCCCGGTCGTCGCCTGCGGCATCGGCACCGACGCCGCCGCCGCCGTGCGCGCCATCCGGGCGGGCGCCAAGGAGTATCTGCCGCTGCCCCCCAACGCCGAATTGATCGCGGCGGTGTTGGAAGCCGTGGCGGAGGAAAGCCACTCCATCGTCTGTTCCGATCCGGCGATGCTGGCGACGCTGCGGCTGGCCGATCAGGTGGCGCCCAGCGACGCCTCGGTGATGATCACCGGCGAAAGCGGCACCGGCAAAGAGCTGATGGCCCGCTACATCCACCGCAAGAGCCGCCGCTCGAACGAGCCGTTCGTCGCGGTGAACTGCGCCGCCATCCCGGAAAATCTGCTGGAATCCGAACTGTTCGGCCACGAGAAGGGCGCCTTCACCGGCGCCGTCGCCCGGCGGCTCGGCAAGTTCGAGGAGGCCAACAACGGCACCCTGCTGCTTGATGAGCTGTCGGAGATGCACCCGCGTCTTCAGGCCAAGCTGCTGCGCGCGATCCAGGAAAAGGAAATCGACCGCATCGGTTCGGCCCAGCCGGTCAAGATCAACGTCCGCATCCTCGCCACCTCCAACCGCAATCTGGAAGCGGAAGTGCGGTCGGGCAATTTCCGTGAGGATTTGTATTTCCGCCTCAACGTCTTCGCCGTCGCCATCCCGTCCTTGCGCGAACGCCCGGCCGACATTCCGATGATCGCCGAGCATTTCCTGAAGAAATACGCCGAGGCGAACGGGCTGGGCGACAAGCGTTTGACCGACGACGCCCTGCTGATGCTGAAGGCGCATCATTGGCGCGGCAACGTGCGCGAGCTGGAAAACACCATGCACCGCGCCGTCCTGCTGTCGCGCGGGGAAGAGGTCGGGCCGGAAGCCATCATGCTGACCAGCCAGATGCTGGCCCCGGAAGGCAGCGCGCAAGCCTCGATCCCGGCCAATTCGCCGGTGGCCAATCCGTTCGCCGGGCCGGGGGGGACGGTTCCCGCCGCCATCCCGTCGGCCTTGCAACCGTCCACGCCGCCGCTGGTCATCGCCCCGCCCGCCGCCCTGCCGACCAGCTATGGGCCGAAGGGCGCCAAGGGGCCGGGCTATGGCAACGGAAACGGCAACACAACGCTCCAGGCGCTGATCGGGCGAACGGTCGCCGACGTCGAGCGCGATCTGATTCTGGAAACCCTGACCCATTGCCTGGGCAACCGCACCCACGCCGCCAACATTCTGGGGATTTCCATCCGCACGCTGCGCAACAAGCTGAAACAGTATGGCGACGAGGGACGCCCCGTCGCCGCGCCGGGCAACGAAGAACGGGCGACGGCTTGACCCGTGATTGAGCGTTGGAGCGGCACAGCATGGCCTTGACCGAACACAACCCCGGCGGCCCTGGCGGTGGCGGCGGAAGCGGCAACATGGCCGCGCTCGGCGAGATGTTCCAGGTCGCCAAAACGTCGCTGAAGCGCGGCGACGTCATCATGGCGATGGGGATCATGATGATCGTCATCGGCCTCATCATGCCGTTGCCGTCGCTTCTGCTCGACATGATGCTGGGCGTCAGCGTCACCGTCTCGATCCTCATCCTGATGGTGACGCTGTTCATCAGCAAACCGCTGGATCTGTCCTCCTACCCGACCATTCTGCTCATCACGACGCTGTTGCGGCTGTCGTTGAACATGGCCTCGACCCGTCTGATTCTGACCTCCGGTCATGAAGGCACCAACGCCGCCGGACACGTCATCGAGGCGTTCGCCAATTTCGTGATGGGCGGCGATTTCATCATCGGCGTGATCGTCTACGGCATTTTGACCATTGTGAACTTCAAGGTCATCACCGCCGGTTCGGGCCGCATCGCCGAAGTGGCGGCCCGTTTCACCTTGGACGCCATGCCCGGCAAGCAGATGGCCATCGACGCCGATCTGTCGGCGGGCATGATCGACGAATCGACCGCGCGCGCGCGTCGCAAGGAGTTGGAGGACGAAAGCGCCTTCTTCGGCTCCATGGACGGCGCGTCAAAATTCGTGAAGGGCGACGCGGTCGCCGGTTTGATGATTATGTTCATCAACATCATCGGCGGCGTGTCCATCGCGGTCATCCGCCACGGCATGCCGGTGATGGAGGCGCTGGACACCTTCACCAAGCTGACCATCGGCGACGGTCTGGTTTCGCAGATCCCGGCGCTGGTCATTTCGATTTCCTCGGGCTTTCTGGTGTCGAAGGCTGGCGCCGGCGGGTCGACCGACAAGGCTGTGGTTGGTCAGTTGACCGGCCACAGCTCCGCGCTCGCCCTGTCGGCGGGCGCGATCCTGGTGCTGGCGTTGCTGCCCGGCATGCCGATGCTGACCTTCCTGCCCATCATCGGCCTGGTTGGCGGCGCGGCCTATTACCTGCCGAAGATGCGCGCCAAGCAGGAGGCCCAGGAGGCCGAACGGGCGGCGGAGGAAGCGGCGGCGGCCAGTTCGCCCGGCGGTTTGGGGCCGGGCGGCGCGCAGATGGCCGACGAACCCATCGCCACGGCGCTGGCCATCGACCTCATCCGGTTGGAGCTTGGCTATGGTCTGTTGTCGCTCATCAACCAGCCGCAGGCGGGCAGCCATCGGCTGACCGACCAGATCAAGGGTTTGCGGCGGCAGATCGCGGGCGAGGTCGGCTTCGTCATGCCCGCCGTCCGCATTCAGGACAATCTGCAACTGCCGCCCAACACCTACATCATCCGCATCAAGGAGATCGAGGCCGGTCGCGGCGACATCCGCCCGACCATGCTGCTGGTCATGGATCCGCGCGGCGACGCCATGAGCCTGCCCGGTGAAACCACGGTGGAGCCGACCTTTGGCCTGCCCGCCATCTGGATCGAACCCGGCTATCGCGAAGAGGCGCTGTTCAAGGGTTACACCGTCGTCGATCCCTCGACCGTGGTGACGACCCATTTGACCGAGCTTATCAAGGACAACATGCCGGAGCTGTTGTCCTTCACCGAAACGCAAAAGCTGCTGGACGAAACCGACAAGGACCACCAGAAGCTGATCGCGGACGTGGTGCCGAATCAGATCACTGTGGGCGGATTGCAACGGGTGTTGCAGAATCTCCTTGCCGAACGCGTCTCGATCCGGGATCTTCCCACCATCTTGGAAGGGGTATCCGAAGCGGCCAGTCAAACGCGCAGCATCACCCAGATCACCGAGCATGTGCGGTCCCGCCTTGCCCGGCAGATTTGCGACACGAACACGAACGAGATGGGCTTCATCCCGCTCGTCACCCTGTCCCCCGAGTGGGAGCAGGCGTTCGCGGAGTCGTTGGTGGGCGACGGCGACGACCGGCAATTGACGATGGCCCCGTCCCGGCTGCAACAGTTCATCACCTCCGTCCGTCAAACTTTCGAGCGACACGCCATGATGGGCGAAAGCCCCGTCCTGTTGACCAGCCCGCTGATTCGTCCCTTCGTCCGCTCGATCGTCGAGCGGTTCCGGCCGACGACCGTGGTCATGTCGCAGAACGAGATTCACCCCAAGGCGCGGATCAAGACCCTGGGGCAGATCTGACATGGCGCCATCCGCTCTTCCTCCGACTGATCGAAGGCTCCGCCCATGCGGCTGAAGTCCTTCCACGCGAAAACCATGTCCGACGCCATGCGGATGGTGCGCCAGTCGCTGGGCGACGACGCCATCATTGTGGCCACGCGTGAGGAGGAAGGCGGCGGCGTGCGCGTCACCGCCGCCGTTGAAGAAGACGACATGCCGGTCGCGCAGGAGCGCAACCGCCAACCCAGCAAACCGGCGGCCAAGCCGGTCGAACCCGAAATCGACGTGGGCGAGGCGGTGGCCGACGCCCTGCACCGCCACGGCGTTCCCGCCGCTCTGGCCGAACAATTGATCGACGCGGCGTCCGGCCTGGACACCGACGATCCTTGCTTGGCGCTGGGGTCGGCGCTCGATTCCATGTACAGCTTCAACCCGCTGCCCGATGGCCGCTCGGCGGTCAAACCGCTGGTGCTGGTCGGCCCGCCGGGCACCGGCAAGACCCTGATCGTCGCCAAACTCGCCGCCCGCGCGGTGTTCAAGAAGCGGTCGGTCGGCGTCATCACCACCGACACGGTGCGCGCGGGCGGCGTCGACCAGCTCGCCGCTTTCACCCGCCTGATGAAATTAAAGCTGGCGACCGTCGAGGATCCCGACGCGCTGGCCGGGGCCTATGAGGTCCACCGCAAGACCGATCTGGTCTTGGTCGACACCGCCGGACGGAACCCTTTCAGCGAAGAGGACATGGACGATCTGCGCGCCCTGCTGTCGGCGGGCGAGGTCGAGCCGGTGCTGGTCCTGCCCGCCGGGCTGGACGCGTTGGAGGCGTCGGACATCGCGCTGGCCTTCAAGGCCGTTGGGGTGCGCCGCCTCCTGGTCACGCGGCTGGACATCACCCGCCGGTTGGGCAGCCTGCTGGCCATCGCCAACCGGGCGCGCCTGTCCTTCTGCGACGCCAGCGTGTCGTCCAAGGTCGCCGAAGGGCTGACCACGCTGAATCCAATGTCGCTCGCCCGTATGATTATTCCCCCCGCCGAAAAGGCGGAGGCGGAGGAGCGGGACCGGGATGCGACCCCGGCCTCCCGCAACAAGCCCGCCGCAAGACCCACCAAGCCCGCAACCAAGGCAAAAGCCGCCAGTTCGCCTGCGTCGAGGACTCTGCCATGACCGATCCGGTGTTCCCGGCCGCCCTTAAGAACGTTCGCCCGCTGCGCGGCGTCAACGTGATCGCCGTGGCCAGCGGAAAGGGCGGCGTCGGCAAAACCTGGTTTTCCATCACGCTCAGCCACGCCCTGACCAAGGCGGGAATGAACACGCTGCTGTTCGACGGCGATTTGGGCCTCGCCAACGTCGATATTCAGCTTGGCTTCTCGCCGAAAAACGATCTGGGCGCCGTCATCAACGGCGAAGTCACGCTGGCCAAGGCCGCCCAGCGCTTCCCCGACACCGGATTCGACATCATCGCCGGTCGTTCGGGGTCGGGCACGCTGGCGCAGTTGCCCAGCCAACGCCTGTCCAGCCTGCGCAACGATTTGTTGGAGTTGGCCAAGGATTATGACCGGGTGGTCATGGACATGGGCGCCGGCGTGGACCGCACGGTGCGCACCCTGTCCGGCCCGGCGGGCGTCACACTGGTGGTGACGACGGACGAGCCGACCTCGCTGACCGACGCCTACGCCTTCATCAAGCTGACCCACGCCACCAACCCGGCGGCGGATCTGCGGATCGTCGTCAACATGGCGCAGAGCGTGAAGGATGGCGAACGGACCTACGCCACCATCCTGAAGGCTTGCCAGAATTTCCTGAAATACAAGCCCTCGCTGGCCGGCATCATCCGCCGCGATCTGAAGGTGCGCGACGCCATCCGCAACCAAACGCCGCTGCTGACCCGCTCGCCCGCCAGCGACGCCGCCCGCGATGTCGAGGCCATCGTCCAGCGGCTGCTCGCCAACGCCCCCATCTAACGCCGCGATGGGCGGGGCCATCCCACCGCCGGTCGCTCCGGCTGCGCCTACGGCGACGACCGGCCCCGCCGCCGCCCCGGCTGCGCCGGTCGCCGAGGCGACGGTGGCCAAGCTGCCCGACCGGCTCCAGGACATCAGCCGCCCAGTGGTGCTGACCGGCACGGTGGCCGGTGAAACGCCCGAAGGACTGACCCGAATCCGCACCGCCGCTGGCGAGGTGCTGCTCGACAGCCCCACCCCGCTGCCGGTGGACAAGCCGGTGACGCTGCAAATCACGCCGGGAGCAACCGGAGCAACCCCGGGGCAGACGGCCAAACCGACCGCCCTCGTCCTGCTGCAAAGCCTTGCGACGCCAACCGCCGCCGGATCGGCGGGGGGAAGGCCGTCGCCGACCATCGGCGGCTCCCAGACGCCCAGCGTCATTTTGCCGACGCCCACGGCGACGCCGATGGTTCCAACCCTGCCGCTGCTGACGGTGGGAACCGTGGTTCCGGCGTTGGTGTTGGCGGCGGCGACCTCAACCCGCCCGCCGACCGCCAGCGGCGCCGCCGCGCCCAACCAGCCAACCATACCCGGCACCACGGTCGCCGCGCCGCCCAGCGGAAGCGCCCCCGCCGCCAGCGGTGGAGCGGCGGGTGGAACAGCGGCGCCACCCTCCGGAGCTGGGGCCGCCCCGTCCACCGCTATGCCCTTGCCGTCCGCCCCGATGCCCGACGCCTCGGTTGAGTTGGGCGGGGACGCCGCCCATCCCGGCGCGGAAACGCCCACGCTGAAACCGACCAACCCGGAGACCCGCCCAGAGGCCCCGGACCTGCCGCGCGGGGCGACGGTCGCCTTGAAGATCCTGACCGTCACCCTGCCCCCAGCCAACCCGCAAAACCAACCGCCCGGCGCCGGGCAAGGGCAACCCCAACCGCAGAGCGGCCAAGGCGGCGGAGACGGTCAACCGCTTCCCTCCCCCGGCGACAACGCCGCCGATCTGGCCCCCGACACGCCCATTCTGCGCGGCACCGTGGCCGGAACCACGCCGCAGGGCCAGCCGATCCTGGCGACCAAACAGGGGATGCTGGCGCTGAACGTCCCGGCGAGCCTGCCGCAAGGCTCCACCGTCACTGCCGCCCTGACCGATCTGGCCCGCGCCACCCAAGCCGCCGCCCCTCCCGGCGGCGATCCCTTGGCGCCGATGAGCGAGCGGGATTGGCCCGCGCTGCGGCAGGCGATGGCGGCCCTGGTCAACAGCGATCCGGCGGCGGCGCGCGCGCTGCAAGCGACCATGCCGCAGCCAAACCGCAAGCTGACGGCGGCGCTTAGCTTTTTCATGGCGGCGATCCAGGGCGGCGACGCGCGGAGTTGGTTGGGCGAGGACGCGACGAGCGCGCTGGAAAAATCCGGTCGCCGCGATCTGTTGGCCCAGCTTGAAAAGGATTTTGAGAGCGTCAAACAGCAGGCCGCCGAATCGCTGCCCGGCGATTGGCGACCCTACACCCTGCCGATGATGGACGCCAACGGCGTCAGACCCATCCATGTCTACGTCCACCCCCTGAAGGGCGACGAGGAGGGGGACGAGGGCAAGGAAAAGGCCAAGCCCGGCAGCCGTTTCCTGATCGACCTGGAGATGAGCCGCCTTGGTCCGATGCAGTTGGACGGGTTGGTCCGCCCGAATCACTTCGACCTGATCCTGCGCAGCCACGCCGGGTTGCCGTCCGATCTGCGCGTTCAACTGATTCAGGTCTTCGCCGACAGCGTCCGCGCCGTGGGCTACAGCGGCGGGCTGTCTTTCCAATCCGGGGCGAAAAGCTGGGTCAAGCTGACCCGCGCCGGGCGGGCCGGGCTGGGGGTTTCGGCGTGAGGCGCGAGGACCTGACCACAGCGCCGTCCCCCGACAGCCGTCATGATTTTCTGGTGGAGTTGCGCGGCGAGCCGATTCCCGGCACGCAGTTGACCATCCGCCTCGTTCCCGACCGGCTGATTCTGGACAGTGACGGATTCGCCCGCTATCTGGCCGAACCGCCGGGCGACGCGCCCAGCCCGGAAGCCCTGGCGATGACCGTGCTCGACGACCTGAACAACGAGCTGGTGCCGCGCTGGGTCGAGGTGACGGTGGAGCGCGATGCGCCGCTGCCCCATCGGGTGGTCATCGAAGACCGCCAACCCAACTGGGACAACCCGCAACTGATGGCGCGGCTGCGCCGCCTGTAACAGAACGGCCCGCCCCTTGGAAGAGGCGGGCCGCTTTTCCAACAATCAGCAAACGCCGATCAGTGAGCCGTGCCGCCGCCCTCGAAGGAGGGGGCTTCCAGACCCGACGCCAGCAACTGCTCGATCAACGCGCTTTTCAGACGCTCCAACCCTTCATGGGTGAAGGATTCGGCGCGGGCGACCAGCACGTCCTGGGTGTTGGACGCGCGCAGCAGCCACCAGCCATCCGGGGTGCTGACCCGCACGCCGTCGATGTCGTTGACGTTGGCGCCCGCCGCCGTCAAACGCTCCTTGACCTCGCTGACCACCGCGAACTTGCGCTCTTCGCTGGTCTGGAAGCGGGTTTCCGGGGTGTTTATCATGTCGGGCAGGCCGTCGCGCAACGCCGCCAAGGTCGTGCCCAGCTTGCTGACCAGACCGACCAGACGAACGCCGCAATAAAGCGCGTCGTCAAAGCCATACCATTTGTCGGCGAAGAAGATGTGGCCCGACATTTCACCGGCCAGCGGCGATCCGGTTTCCGCCATCTTCGCCTTCAACAGCGAATGGCCGGTCTTCCACATCAGCGGCACGCCGCCATGCTTGGCGATCTCGTCGAACAGGGCCTGGCTAGCCTTGACGTCGGCGATGATGGTGGCGCCGGGGTGGCTCTTCAGCACGTCGGCGGCGTAAATCGCGACCAGTTGGTCGCCCCAGACCACGCGGCCCAGATGGTCGATGGCGCCGATGCGGTCGCCGTCGCCGTCAAAGCCGATGCCGAGGTCGCAGCCATGGTCGGCCACCGCCTTTTTCAGATCGACGAGGTTCTTTTCCACCGTCGGATCGGGGTGGTGGTTGGGGAAAGTCCCGTCGATCTCATCGAACAGCAGGATGTGCTTGCCCGGCAGCTTGGCGGTCAGACGGCGCAGGATCTCGCCCGACGCGCCGTTGCCCGAATCCCAAGCCACGGTCAGATCGCGGACGCCGTCGTAATCCTTCAGCAGGCGGGCGACATACTCGTCCTGAACGTCGATCTTTTCCGAGGAGCCTTCGCCCTGTTCCCAATCGGCGGCGGCGGCGAGCGTGCCGAGATCCAGAATCTGCTGGCCGTAGACCGGCCCCTTGCCCAGCATCATCTTGATGCCGTTGTAATCGGGCGGGTTGTGCGAGCCGGTTATCATGATGCCGGCCGCCGCCTCGCGGTCGCGGGTGGCGAAATACAGCATCGGCGTCGGGCCAAGGCCGATGCGCAGGACATGCAGGCCGGTGGACATCAGCCCTTCGACCAGCGCCTCTTCCAGCGCGGGCGAGGAGAGACGGCCGTCATAGCCGACGCAGACGGTCTTGCCGCCCTTGCGCACGACCACGGTGCCAAAGGAACGACCGACGGCCAGCGCGTCGGCGGGATTCAGCGTCGTGCCGACGATGCCGCGAATGTCGTACTCACGCAGCACGGTGGGGTGGAAAATATGGGCTTCGCTCATGCTGTTTTTCCTCCGGTGGACGCCGTCGTTCAAGCGGTCGGGCTTTTGGTCAGCGCGGCGGGCCGACCAATCGAGCTGTAGATGAAACCAGCCTGGGCCATGTCGTCGGGGTTGTAAATGTTGCGCAAATCCACCATGACCGGGGCCTTCAGCAGCGCCTTGACGCGCCGCAGATCCAGCGCCCGGAACTCGTTCCATTCCGTCAAAATGGTGACGCAGTCGGCCCCATCCAAGGCGCTGTAGACGTCCTTGGCCCAGACCACGCCGGGCAACAGCTTTTCCGCCTCATGCATCGCCGCCGGGTCATAGGCGCGCACGGTTGCCCCCGCCGCCTGAAGGGCTGGAACGATGTCAAGCGACGGGCTGTCCCGCATGTCGTCGGTGTTCGGCTTGAAGGCGACGCCCAGAACGGCGACGGTTTTGCCGGTCACATCCCCGCCGCAGGCGGCGATGATGCGCTGGGCCATCTGCTTCTTGCGCTTGTCGTTGATGTCGACGACCGTCTCGATGATGCGCAGCGGGCTGCCGACCTGTTGGGCGGTGCGCACCAGCGCCAGCGTGTCCTTGGGGAAGCAGGAGCCGCCGTAACCGGGGCCGGGGTGTAAGAATTTCTTGCCAATGCGCCCGTCCAAGCCGATGCCGCGCGCCACGTCATGGACATTGGCGCCGACCTTTTCGCAGAGATCGGCGATCTCGTTGATGAAGGTGATCTTGGCGGCCAGGAAGGTGTTGGCGGCGTATTTCGTCAGTTCCGCCGTTTCCAGCGAGGTGATGACGATCGGCGTCTCAATCAGATAGAGCGGGCGGTAGAGCCGCCGCATCACTTCGCCCGCGCGGTCGGACGTGGCGCCGATCACGACGCGGTCGGGCCGCATGAAATCGCTGATGGCCGAGCCTTCGCGCAGGAATTCCGGGTTGGACGCGATGTCGAACTCGGCGTTCGGCGCGACCTTGCGGATGATCGCCTCGACCTCGCGCCCGGTGCCGACCGGCACGGTCGATTTGGTGACGACCACCGTGTAATGGTCGAGATTCTGCGCGATCTCTTCCGCCGCGCCGTACACATAGGACAGGTCGGCGTGACCGTCGCCCCGACGGGACGGCGTGCCGACGGCGATGAACACGGCGTCAACGCCTTGCATCGCCTCTTTCAAATCCAAGGTGAAGGACAGGCGACCGGCGGCGACGTTGCGGGCGACCAGATCGTCGAGGCCCGGCTCGTAAATTGGGATTTCGCCGCGCTTCAGCCGCTCGATCTTCTCCGCGTCCTTGTCGACGCAGGTGACGTGAACGCCAAACTCCGAAAAACAGGCGCCGGACACCAAGCCGACATAGCCCGTGCCGATCATCGCGATGCGCATCGTGTGCCCCTTGTCTCTTCCATCATGCGGCGTTCGTCGGTCAACCCGTCGGAACACAGACGCCCGCCGCCGTCCGGGTCAACGAACGGCGGCGGGTGTATGTTTCCAACAATTCCTGTGGATCAGCAATATTTCCGCAGCATCTCACGCACCTTGTCGGCCATGTCGGGCCGCTTCAGCGCGTAGGCGACGGTCGCTTCGATGAAACCGACCTTGTCGCCGCAGTCAAAGCGCGTGCCTTCAAAGCGCAGGCCATGGAAGGGCTGGGCGCCGATCAGCTTGGCCATCGCGTCGGTCAACTGGATCTCGTTGCCCGCGCCGCGTTGCTGCAATTCCAGATGATCGAAAATTTCCGGCTGAAGGATGTAGCGCCCGATGATCGACAGGGTCGACGGCGCGTCCTCCGGCTTGGGCTTTTCGACCAGACCGCGCACGGTGGCCAGACGGCCATCGTCCTTTTCGACGTCGAGGATGCCGTAACGGCTGGTGTGTTCGCGCGGCACATCGACGACGGCGACAATGTTGCCGCCCACCTCGTCATAGGCCTCGACCATCTGTTTCAGGCAAGGCGTGTTTCCCTGCACGAAATCGTCAGGCAGCACGATGGCGAAGGGATCATTGCCGATCACCGCGCGGGCGCACCACACCGCGTGGCCCAAGCCCAGCGGAACCTGCTGGCGGGTGTAGAAGCAGCGACCGGGCGCGATCTCGCTGTGCCGCACCTCTTCCAGCGCGTCGAACTTGCCGCGCTCCTCAAGGGTGCGGTTCAGTTCGGTGTCGGCGTCAAAATGGTCTTCGATGGCGCGCTTGGAGCGGCCCGTGACGAACACGAAATCCTCGATGCCAGCCGCCCGCGCCTCTTCCACGGCGTGCTGCAACAGCGGGCGATCAACCAAAGGCAACATTTCCTTCGGGATCGCCTTGGTGGCCGGCAGGAAGCGCGTGCCGAGACCGGCGACGGGGAACACCACCTTGCGCACGGGTTTTCGCATTGAGGTTCTCTTATCGTTGAAACATGTCGTTCATAGATCGGAAACCGACCAGCTTGGTGCAAGCGCCGCCGTTCCGTCGGCTTTCTGCCACGCCTTGGCATCCCGCGCAACACACCTTCCAGACCAGCGCGCGCCGTCACCTTGTCATGATGAACACCGACGCGGCGCGATTATTCCAAGTCCTCCGCAAACCCGCGACACCGTGCCGCCCCGCCATGGCATCGCCCTTGCGCCTTTGGCGGGGGCTGGTCCATGTTGCGGCCATGACGCCGACCCTGACCCCCGACTCGTTGCGCGCCCGCGTGCTGCATGAAGATCCCTGGCTGTTCGTGATCGACAAGCCCGCCGGGCTGGCCGTTCACAAATCCGGGCGCATCGTCGATCATCTCGAACTGTATCTGCCCGCCCTGGCCGACGCCGACGGCGCGCCGCCCAAGCTCGCCCATCGCCTGGACCGCGACACCGCCGGTTGCCTGATTCTGGGCCGCAGCTTGTGGTCGCTGAAACGGCTGGGCGCCATGTTCGCCGCCGGTCACGTCGCCAAGACCTATTGGGCGGTGGCCGACGGCATCCCGGACACGCCGCAGGGGGTGATCGACCTGCCGCTGCTGAAGATCACGGAGCCGGGGGCGTGGAACATCCTGCCCGACCCCACCGGCCAACCGGCGATCACCGAATACCGGGTGATGGGCGTTGACCTGGAACGGCGGCGATCCTGGTTGGAACTGACGCCGCGCACCGGACGCACCCACCAGCTTCGCGTTCATTGCGCCGCCATCGGCTGCCCATTGATCGGCGAACCCTTTTACGGGCCGGAACGCATCGCGCCGGGAAATTTGCATCTGGTGGCCCGCTCCGTCGCCTTTCAACTGGCTCACCAATACCCGCCGGTGTCAGCCGTCGCTCCCCCGCCGTCGCACATGGTCGCGGCGCTGGCCGCCTGCGGTTGGCGCGCCGACGCGTAACCCCGCTTGTGGACTACGCCGGGCGACGAAAGCGCCAGAGCTTCGGGCGCGCGCCGTCGAGCTGGGCGCGGCGCTTGCGGCGTTCCGGCGGCTCGACCCAATCCGCCAGCCGCAACGCCGCCGTCAGCAGCGCACAGAGCAGGAAAAACGCGATGATGGCGCAGGCCAACGGCTGCGCCGTCAGGACGCCCATCAACGCAGACGGGGCGTGCGCTGCCGCAAACGCGGCGCCGGGAATCGCTTTGGTCATGACATGACCCTCACGGAGTGAGATAATTTTAATTTATCTATAATTTTATTTAATGTCAATCAAAGCGCGCGACCGCTTCGGGGCGTCGGACGTCGGGTGTCGGGCGGCGGATCGCCGCCGCCCGCCCGGCGCCGGTTGCTTTATCGGCCGGAGTTCTGTTAAGTCGCGACCATTCCACAGCAACTCGCCGTTCGTGCATCCATGGCCCTTCTTTCGTCGCGTCACGCTTCCTCGGATGGCTTGCCCGAGCGTCTGCTGATCGCCGCCGCCGGGTTTTCGGCGGTCGCGCTCGGCCCCTTGGCGGCGTTGGCGCCGCGTGGGTTGCCGCTGTGGGCGATTTTGACCACCCTGATCGCTTTCGCCGGGCTTTTGCGCCGCCAGGCGCTGGGGCGGTTGATGCGGGCGCTGGTTCCCACGATTTTGGTCGGACTTTTTCTGCTGTTGGCCCTGCTGTCCTGTCTGTGGAGTCCGTCTGGGCGGGCGGTCGCCACCGTCGCCGAGATTGGCTACATCGCTCTTGGCGCTCTGGTCGGCGGCGCTTGGGTGTCGCAATTGCCCGGCGTGGAGGCGCGGCGGTTGGCCGGTCTGTTCCTGGGCGGTCTGCTGGCCGGGGTCGCCCTGTTCGGGATCGAGGCGCTGTTGAATTTCCCGGTCCATCGCTGGTGGAACGCCATACCCGCCGAGGAGATCGACCAAATCCTCTACAGCAACGTTCCCAAACGCAGTTCGGCGTTGTTGTGCCTGTTGGTGTGGCCGACCGCGCTCGCCATCGACCGGATCGGGCGGCGTGGGCTGGCCTTGGCCCTGCCGGTGGTCTATGCCCTGCTCTGCCTGCCTTTGACCAGTCGGTCGGCGATGCTGGGCATCGCCATTGGTCTTGTCGCTTATGTTTTGGCCCTCTGGTCCCGCGCGGCGGCCCGCCGCCTGCTGGGCGCGGTGGTGTCGGTGGCCTTTGTCGCCGTTCTGCCGCTGGTGCTTCTGTTCGACCGTGTCCTGGATCTGACGCGCGCGCCTTGGTTGTTCACCTCGGCCCAGCATCGGGTTGAAATTTGGGGCATGGCCGCCGACCGCGCGCTGGAAACGCCCCTTCTTGGGCAGGGAATCGACGCGTCGCGGGCGTTGGCCCCGCATGGCGAGGTGTCGCGCTTCTCACCGATCACCGACAGCCTGCTGCCGCTGCACCCGCACAACGCCTTCCTGCAAATATGGCTGGAGTTGGGGGTGGTGGGGGCGGTCCTGGCGCTGGCGACCACGCTGCTGCTGCTGAACGGCGTCAAGCATCTGGAGCAGCGGGATCAACCCTTCGCGCTCGCCCTGTTCGCCACGGGGCTGGCGATGATAAGCACCGCTTATGGGGTGTGGCAACCCTGGTGGATGGCGGGTTTCCTCGCGGCGGGGCTGATGCTGCGGTTGGCCGCCCGCGTTCCGGCGGATGACCGATGAGCGGCCTCGACCACCTCCGCGATCCGGCCCGCCAACAGCGGATTTTGATCGTCAAGCTGGGCGCGTTCGGCGATTTTTTCCTGGCCCAAACCAGCTTCGCCGCCATCCGCCGCCATCATGCGGGCGACCGGCTGAGCCTGTTGACCATCCCGTCCCTGGCCCCGCTGGCCCGGATGAGCGGCCTGTTCGACGAGGTGCTGGAAGACCCGCGCGAGCGCTCCCTGTCCGCCTATCTCGCCGTGCGCCGGATTCTGCGCGCCGGGCGGTTCGACCGCGTTTATGATTTGCAGGCGCAAACCCGCACCGATCTGTATTTCCGCCTGTTTTTCCCCGGCCCCTGGCCGGAATGGTCAGGCACGGCGTCGGGCGCGTCCCACCCGGACCGCTATGACGGGCGACGCAAGATTCCAGTTCTGCAACGCTACACCCGACAACTGGCCCCCTTTGGCATCGCCCCGGATCCCGTGCCGGATCTGAGCTGGCTGGACGCCGACATCGACCGTTTTGGCATCCCCGCCCCCTTCGCCCTGTTGGTCCCCGGTTCCTCTCCCGGACGCCCGGACAAGCGCTGGCCGATGCGGCGCTATGCGGAAGTGGCGGTGGCGCTGGTTCAGCGCGGGGTGACGCCCGTCGTCATCGGCACCGCGATAGAGGTGGAGATCGCCCGCTCCATCGCCGAACTCTGCCCGCAAACCATCGATCTGACCGAAAAAACCAGCGTTCCGGAGCTGGGCGGGTTGGCGCGGCGGGCCTGGGCGGCGGTCGGCAACGACACCGGACCGACCCATCTGATCGCCGCCGTCGGTTGCCCGACGGTCGCCGTTTTCTCCGACGCGTCGAACCCGATTCACAGCTCCGGCCCGCACGTGGTCGTGCATCACCGCCCGGAATTCGACGCCATGGACAGCGCCGGGGTGTTGGAGGCCATCGACCGCGCCCGCGCTTGACGCCCGTCCGTTCCCTTTTGGCTCGCCCCCTTTGACTCAGCGGCAGAACGGGAAGGGTTCGACGCGCGGCATGTAGGTCGGGATCCAGTCGCAATGGCTGGTTGGATTCGGCAAACGGCGCGTCTCGATGATCGGCCAGGCGTGGGCGGCGACCACCACCAGAGCGACTCCGCCAACGATCCAACGGCGGGACCGGGCGCTCTCCAACAGCTCCGGCAGCCGCGCAAGCACCCAAGCCGCCGACAAAACCACCAGGGGATCCGTGTAAGCGGCGTAGGCCCGTTGAAAGCCGCGCAGGGAAAACAGCGACTCCAGCCCCCAGGCGACCAGAATCAGGAACAACGCCTGAAGCGCCGCCAACCGTTCTCCCCGCCGCCACAGAACCAGCGCGCCGCCCAGAGCGAACCACTCGACGATGACGGTTTGCGGGATATTGTCGGGGTGCAGGATGATGGTGCGGATCGCCAGAGTCCGCCCGATTCCGTTCATCAGCAGGGTCAACAGTCCCTCGCCCACCACCTGCCCTTGCCCCTGCAAGGCGCTGGCGTGCCGCCAGGAGGTGAAGACGAACATGTGCTCAATGAAATTTGCCACGGCGATGACGTTTTGCGCGTTGTAGCGGATCTCCAGCGCCAGCAGCCCAAGCGCGGCCCCCAACGCCACCGCCGCCAGTGCCGCTAGACTGTGAACCAACGGCGCGCGCCAGACCCAGCCATACACCAACACGCCCAACACGCCCCATCCGACGACCACGCCCTGGTAACGCCCCGACAGCCCACCGCCGACCGAGGTGTAGGGATAGACCGCCTGCCCCCACGACGCGATCCCCTCGGCCATCAAGCCGACCGCCGGAACCAGCGCCGCCGCCGCCAGCGCCGCCAGCAACATCGTCCGTCCCCAAGACCCCGCCTCCCCAGCGAAACGCTGACCAAACAGCAGGGCGGCCACGGGGATGCCCAAGGCCAAAAACACCGCCTGCACCTTGGTCGCCATCGCCAAGGCGACCAGCAACCCGGCCCCGCCCAGCAACAGCAGGGAGCTGCCCGTCCTTCCCGGCGGCTGCCGCACCGCGACCAGAACCATCAGCAAAGCGGTGACGACGAAGCCCGCTGACAGCAAATCCGTGCGCATCTGCCGACCCTGCGCCGTCAAACCGACGCCAAACGCCAACAGCACACCCGCCAACAGCGCCACCCGGCGATCCCCGACCAGGTCGCGGACCAGCGTCGCGTAGGTCACGGCGAACAGCGCGGTGAGAAGGATGGACAGCGCCCGCCCAGCCTCGACCAACCCCTGCCACGCCGCCGCGTTGGCCGCCGCGTCGCTGGCCAGCGGCAGCGCCGACAAGCGGGCGACCGGCAGAAGCCCCAGCGCGTGGAGCAGCCGATACCAGCCGTCGATCACCAGGAAATAGCCGTAGCCGGGATGGTCGAAATACTCCTGCGGCAAGCCGTCGGCGAACAGAAGACCGTGATAGGCCAGCACCAGATCTTGATCGGCGTGCACCCAATAGGGCAGCCGGAATCCCACCAGCAGAACCGACAGAGCCATCGCCGCCGCAAGACCCAAGCACAGCGCCCACCAGGGCGCCCGCGACAGGCGGTCAAGGGCGGAGGAGCGGGAAAGCGTCTGGATCATGGCGAGGATCATTCCGAAGGAAGCGGCGCTGCGGGTTGTGCCACGAGTCCACCCCGGTTGGAAGGTTGGCCCTGAGCGACTCCGCGCCGCGCCGCCGCCCGCCCCGCGCATGGCAGGGCTTCGCCCCCCGTCGCGGCTCTGGAAACGCCGACAGGAGATTGCTAAGGTGCCCACCTGTTTCTTCCCATTCCTTTCGCGAAACCGCTCGCGCGCGATCAGTCGAGGACAAGTCCATGCCGCATTACCGTTCACGCACCTCCACCCATGGCCGCAACATGGCGGGCGCACGCGGTCTGTGGCGGGCAACCGGCATGAAGGACGGCGATTTCGGCAAGCCGATCATCGCCATCGCCAACTCCTTCACCCAATTCGTTCCGGGCCATGTCCATTTGAAGGATCTGGGCCAGCTCGTCGCCCGTGAAATCGAAAGGGCGGGCGGCGTCGCCAAGGAATTCAACACCATCGCCGTCGATGACGGCATCGCCATGGGCCATGGCGGCATGCTCTACAGCCTGCCCTCGCGCGAATTGATCGCCGACGCCGTGGAATATATGGCCAACGCCCATTGCGCCGACGCGCTGGTCTGCATCTCCAACTGCGACAAGATCACGCCCGGCATGCTGATGGCCGCCATGCGCCTGAACATCCCGGCGATCTTCGTCTCGGGCGGCCCGATGGAGGCCGGCAAGGTCAAGTGGCGCGGCAAGATGAAGTCGGTCGATCTGATCGACGCCATGGTCGCCGCCGCCGATCCCACCGTGACCGACGAGGAAGCGGCTGACATGGAGCGCGGCTCCTGCCCGACCTGCGGCTCCTGCTCCGGCATGTTCACGGCCAACTCGATGAACTGCCTGACCGAAGCGCTGGGCCTGTCGCTGCCCGGCAACGGCACCATTCTGGCCACCCACGCCGACCGCAAGGAGCTGTTCCTCAAGGCCGGGCGCGTCGCCGTCGATCTCTGCCGCCGCTGGTACCAGGAGGAGGACGCCTCCGCCCTGCCGCGCAGCATCGCCAGCAAGGCCGCCTTTGAAAACGCGATGACGTTGGACATCGCCATGGGCGGTTCAACCAACACCGTTCTGCACATCCTGGCCGCCGCGCAGGAAGGCGAGATTGATTTCACCATGGCCGACATTGATCGGCTGTCGCGCCGCGTTCCCAACGTCTGCAAGGTGGCTCCCGCCATCTCCGACGTCCACATCGAGGACGTGCACCGGGCGGGCGGCATTTTCGGCATTCTGGGCGAATTGGACCGCGCCGGTCTGCTGAACCGCGAGTCGCCGACGGTTCACGCCCCCACCCTGGGCGACGCCATCGACCGTTGGGACGTCATCCGCACCGACGATCCGGCGGTCCACACCCTCTACAAGGCCGCCCCCGGCGGCATCCCGACCGTGGTTCCCTTCAGCCAGGAACGCCGCTGGCCTGAGCTGGATCTCAACCGTGAAACCGGCGTCATCCGCAACGTCGAGACGGCCTTCAGCAAGGACGGCGGTCTGGCCGTTCTCTACGGCAACATTGCGGAAAAGGGCTGCATCGTGAAGACGGCGGGCGTTGACGCCTCCAACCTCGTCTTCGCCGGTCCGGCCCGCGTGTTTGAAAGCCAGGACGACGCGGTCGCCGGGATTTTGGGCGACGTGGTGAAGGCGGGCGACGTCGTCATCATCCGCTACGAAGGCCCGCGCGGCGGCCCCGGCATGCAGGAAATGCTGTACCCGACCAGCTATCTGAAGTCGAAGGGGCTGGGCAAGGCCTGCGCGCTCGTCACCGACGGGCGTTTCTCGGGCGGCACCTCGGGCCTGTCGATCGGCCACGCCTCGCCGGAAGCGGCCAGCGGCGGCGCCATTGGTCTGGTGGAAGAGGGCGACCGCGTTGAAATCGACATCCCCAACCGGACCATCCGTCTGGCCATCAGCGACGAGGCGTTGCAGGCACGCCGCGACGCGATGAACGCAAAGGGTGTGGATGGCTGGAAGCCGGTTGCGCGCGACCGTGTGGTTTCCCCAGCCCTGCGCGCTTACGCCGCACTGACCACAAGCGCCGACCGAGGCGCGGTGCGCGACGTGTCTCAGGTGGAAGGTCTCGCCATCCCCCGTTGAAGTCAGTCGCGCAACCAACGGAAACCAAACAAGAAAGAATGCGTCGGGAGTATTTCCGGCGCATTCTTCTTTTCCTCAATTGCATATCGGGGTATGCAAAATTCTCGTGGCGTGAAAAAGAATCGGCTTCACCGCGCTGGGATATCCACAAAATGCAAAATACATGCTCTAATATGTCTACGCGAAATCCGCAGGGGGGCGGACATGGCGGTGGCCGAGAGGATCATCGAAGGTATGGGAGGCGCGGCTCCCCACGACGTTGCGCGTCCCGCGCGCGGCAAAACGCCTGAGCGTAAAATCCTCACCACGCTGTTCGTCGACATCGTCAGTTCATCAGCCCTGGTCGCTGGCCGAGACCCGGAAGACGCCGACCAAATTCTGCTGTCAATTCTGAACAGCCTGATCGAGGCGATCCCCCGTTACGACGGCATGGTGTCTCAGCTTTTGGGCGACGGCTTCATGGCGGTGTTCGGCGCCCCGAACGCCCAGGAGGATCACGCCCTGCGCGCCTGTCTGGCCGCTCAGGACATCGTCCGCGCCACGGTCGAGGCCGCTGATCTTCCCGATTTCCAGGTCCGCATTGGCATCAGCTCCGGTGATGTGGTGGCCCATGTTGTCGCCAACGGAGTGTGGGCCGATTATCGGACGGTTGGGGAATGCGTTCACCTTGCGGCCAAGCTCCAGCAACGCGCCGAGCCGAACAGCGCCCAATTGAGCCGTGACACGCTGGATCTGATCCCGGTTGGCGTCGCAGCCCGCCCCGTTGGCAGCCTGATTTTGGCCAAAGGCGCCATTCCGATGCCCGCCTTCACTTTGGAGGGCGCCCGCGCGGTTCGTCGCACCGCCACCGATATGCTGCGCTCGACCAACGCTCCCTTTGTCGGGCGAACCGACGAAATGAAAAGCATCCTCTCGCTGGCGGATCGAGCGCAGCTTGGCGCGCCGACCATCCTGATACTGTCCGGTGATGCCGGAATAGGAAAATCCCGCTTGGTGGGAGAGGTGCTCCGCGCTTCACGCATCCGTGATTGGAGCATCGTGCAATGGTCACAAATGCCTATGCGGCGGTTGGGGGATCCCGATGATCTGGAGGCGGTTGCTCTCAGCTTCGCCCTTCAGATCATCGGGTCAACCACAGGCGATGGCCCGAACCAAATTGTCGCGATGGTTGACCGACGAGCCGGTTCTCTCGCCGCCGACGCGGTGCGCAATTTGTTCGGTCAGGAGACAATCAATCCGCTCTGGCATGGCCTTGATCCGGCGCAGCGCCTGACGTTGTCCATCGAGGGGCTGGTCGCCGCCGCTCTTGAGTTGTCGTCTGGCGATACACGCGACCAGACGCCGATGCTGGTTCTGGTGGAGGACGCTCATTGGGCCAGCCCCGTGATGGTTCGATTTCTGGATGCATTGACCACAGCGCTGCTGGGCAGCCAAGCCCATCTGTTGTTGATCGCCACCAGACGCCCCCCGGCGCTGCGGCTGGAATCATCGCCTGAAGGTTGGACCGGCACGCCGACAGCGCGCCGAATCGATCTCAAGACTCTTGATATGGCGCAGGTTGACCAATTCTTAAATCATTGGTTGGGGCCGGACTGGTCGCTGGCCGACCTAAAAACCCAAGTGTCCAAGCGCAGTCAGGGGGTCCCCCTTTATCTTGAGGAGATTCTGCGCACGCTTGAAGCAACCGGAGCGATTACGGGAGGGCCGGGGGCTTATCGGCTGGTCGACCCGACCGCCGCTCAGAATCTCCCGCGCTCATTGCACGGCCTTCTGGCCGCCCGCATGGACCTGATGGACCAGGCTCCACGCCGGGTCTTGCTGAACGCCGCCGTGATCGGAACAACATTCGACGTCGCAGTCCTGCACGCGCTGATGACGGCGTCAACCACCGCCCTATCCGATCTATTGGCCTATCTGGAGCGTGCGGGATTCATCATTCGCACGCGTCTGCTTCCGAATCTGGAATTCACGTTCAATCATGCTCTGATTCAGGAGGTTGCTTACGCCACCCTGACCAGATCCGACAGGAAGGCTCTGCACACACGCGTTTTCAACGCCTTGCGAAGCCGACGCGTTTATGAATTGCCCAATCGGATTGATCTTCTGGCTCATCACGCCTTTCTCGCTGAAAATTGGGCCGCCGCTTATGTGTGCGGGCGAAAAGCCGGAAAAATTGCCGAAGTTCGGTCAAAGCTGGAAGACGCCACCCGCCATTATCGCAACGCGCTGGAAGCCCTGCGCACAATTGGCCCATCCCGAGAAAACACGCCACGCCAGATCGAATTGCTGATCGGATTGCCTCGCACGCTTCTGCCCCGTGGAGGAACCGACGTTCACGACTGCCTCAACCAAGCCCGCGATTTGTCGGAAATCGCCGGTGACACGATACATCTGGCGCAAGCCAGTTCCATGCTCGCATCGTTTCGATGGGCGTATGGGGAGATCGACGAGGGTGTGGAGCTGTGCCAACAGGGGCTGGCGGCGTTGGATCAATCGGATTCCCGTGAGACGCGGGTCCAATTGCTGTTCAAACTGAGTGGCCTCCTGACTGAAAAAGGCTATTTTGAACAGTCGATGGAGACCTTGCGCGTCGGAAGTCTGCTTCTCAACGACGGTCCGCCTTTGGGAAACTGCGGACTTTCGACGTTGGCGGTTGTGCACCCCCCCAGCATTGCCGCTCGCACCCTTGCGGAGCTGGGGCGTAGCGCCGAAGCCATCGCGGCTGGCGTTCACGCTGTCGAGCGCGCAGAGCGATCAGGCCATGCCTTTTCGCAGATCTTCGCTATGACGCATATGGGTTGGTCGCACCTTATTCTTGATGAGATCGACCAGAGCGTCCCGTCCCTGGAACGGGCTTTGTCCCTGTCCGATGTTGCCCGCACGCCAATTCTGCGACCACTCATTCTTGCGGGCCTTGGCTACGCTCATGTCTTAAAGAAAAGACATTCAGAAGGCTTTTCCCTTTTCGACGAGAGCTTTGCGTCGTTCCGCCGACAGGCCGGGGGGCGGGTTGACAGCAACGTCGAACGCAATCAATTCTACCCACGTGTTTTTCTGCCCCAGGTTCTCCTCTGGCAGGCGAAGGCGCAATGGGCTGCCGGAGCGACCGCGCAATCAATCCAGACCGCCCAAGAGGCACTTGGGGTTGCGCTCAGCACCGGCCAGTTGGGGTATGAAGCGCACGCACGTCTGTTCCTTGCCAAGGCAGGCCATCTGGCTTCGGCGCCATACACGGGAGCGCAACGTCGTCTCATGGCGCGACGCGCCGAGGCGCTGGCGGATCGCCTGTCCATGCCCCGTCTTGCCCAGACCTGTCAACATGTGCTCGCCCATATGGAAAGAAGCCTTTCGACCGAGGCCTAATCGGACCGCTCAGGCCAGGGCCATCGCGTCGCGATCACAGACCTTGCATCCGTTCAGCCTTGCGAAAATAGTCCAAAACGTAATTTCGTATCGCGCTGGGAAGCGAGGCGCCTGTCGAACGTGAGGCGTCCAAATCACCGCACAATTCCCGGATGGATCGCCCCTCGATGGCGGAGATCGCGTCCAACCCATCCCAAATTGCGGTTTCCAAGCGAATGCGGGCGCGTCGATCCGGCAAAGGCAGTGTGCGCGCCGTCATCATCGGCCAAGACATCAGCACGGCAATGTTGGCGCCCTTTGTGGATTCCGCTGTCGCCTTTTCTAGGGTTTGCATTGCGAAAGACTCTCCACATTAGCGTTTGCGATATTTACAGGACAGGACCGAACGCTATCGCCAACAGGAGGTTTCGATCTGTGAAAAATTTCACAGCAAAAACTTCTTCGATATCGAACTATCGGAATGTCCATGCCGCTTGACGTATGGAGCGCCTCCTAAATTCGCCTCTCATTTCGGAGTTTTGTCTCATGAACAGCATTTCCAACGCTTCCATGGTCCGTGGCGCTGACGGTCGTCTCTATGCCATCGCTTCTCAGGGCGTTTCCGAAGTCTCGGAAACCCGCAGCCACACCAGCCGCAGCGTTCGCTCTGGCAACCGCGATGGATTTGACACCGCCGACTACGAAGCTGGCCGGATCACGATCACCCCGGGCGTGTAAGCAACGTCTTATTCTCGCCGATCCTGTTGCGCGCCAGGGACGTTTGTCCTTGTAGCCACGGGATCTGGCGAGCCCGCAGCGTTCGATCCGTTCACACACCGTCCCCACCGTCAGGGTGCTCACAGATGCCGTTTGATTTTCTCGATGTTGGCGCAATCGTCGCCGATGCCGTAAAGGCTCACACCGTCGGAACGCATCGCATTGTAGCTCCTGAGCAAACCCTTGCCCGTGTCGCCCCGTTCCTGCCCGTGATGGGCATCACGCGGGTCGCGAACGTCACCGGCCTGGACACGGTGGGCATTCCCGTGGTGATGGTCACGCGGCCAAATTCACGCTCCATCTCCGTGTCGCAAGGCAAAGGCGTCACGCTGGCCGCCGCCAAGGCGTCGGGCGTGATGGAGTCGATTGAGAGCTACCACGCCGAACGCATCACCCTTCCCCTGAAATTCGCCAGTTTTGAGGAGTTGCGCTGGACCCACCCCGTGGTCGATGTGGATCGGCTGCCCCGGCTGTCCACCAGCGCTTACACCCCGCACACCCCGATCCTGTGGATCGAAGGCGCCGATCTGTTGAACGGTGGACGCAAATGGGCGCCGTTCGAGGCCGTCCATTTGAACTTCACCATGCCGGTCGCGCCGGGGCATGGCTGTTTCCTGGCCAGTTCCAACGGTCTGGCGTCGGGCAACCATCTGACCGAGGCGACCAGCCACGCCATCACCGAATTGATCGAGCGGGACGCCACCACCCTCTGGCGCCAGCGTGACGTAGCAAGCCAGCAGGCGACCCGCCTTGATCTGGACAGCGTCAATGACCCCGTGTGCCGGTCGTTGATCGAGCGCTTCGAGGCCGCAGGCGTCGAGATCGGCGTGTGGGACATCAGCAGCGACATCGGACTTCCCGCCTTCCTTTGCCGGATCGTCGAGCGTGAGGATTGCCCACAGCATTCCATCCGCCCCGCCAGCGGCATGGGGTGCCACGCCGCCCGCGAAATCGCCCTGTCCCGCGCTCTGACCGAAGCCGCGCAAAGCCGCCTGACCTTCATCGCCGGGGCGCGCGACGACATGCCGCGCGCTGAATATGACCGCCATCTTGATCCGACGCTGCACGCGCGGTGGAAGGCCCGCATCCTGTCCGACGTCGGCCAGCGCCCCTTCACCGATTGCCCAACCCACAGCGCGGCGACCATCGACGCCGACCTCCAGCACCAGTTGGACCGGCTGCGCGCGGTTGGGATCAAAGAGGTGGTGGCCGTTGATCTGGCCAAGCCAGAATTTGGCATCCCCGTGGTCCGCGTCATCGCGCCGGGCCTGGAAGGGCTGGATGAATCCCCCGATTATCTGCTGGGTGAACGCGGACAACGCGCGTCGGTCCAGACCATGGAGAAGGCCGCATGAACGACGTCTGTGTGTTTCTCGGCCCGACCCTGCCCCGCGATGAGGCCGAGCGGGAACTGAACGCCCGCTTCCTGCCGCCGGTGGCCCAGGGCGACGTGATCCGCCTGTGCGCGGAAAAGCCCAAGGCCATTGGCATCATCGACGGTTTTTTTGAATGCGTCCCCTCGGTCTGGCACAAGGAAATCCTGTTCGCCATCCAGGCGGGGATTCCGGTTTTCGGCGCGTCCAGCATGGGGGCCTTGCGCGCCGCCGAACTGCACCCGTTCGGCATGATCGGCGTCGGCGCGATTTTTGAGGCCTACCGCGACGGACGGCTGGAGGATGATGACGAGGTGGCCGTGGTTCATGGCCCCGCCGAACTCGGCTATCCCGCCTTGTCGGAGGCGATGGTCAACATCCGCCGCACCCTGGCCGACGCCATGGCCGAGCGGGTGCTGTCGCCGAGCACCGGCCTGCGGCTTGAATCCATCGCCAAGGAACTGCCCTATCGGGACCGTGGGTTTGGTCGCGCCCTGCGGCTCGCCGCCGACATCGGCCTGCCCGGCGACGAATTGACCGACTTCAAAACATGGCTGCCGACCGGGCGCTTCGACCAGAAGCGCGACGACGCCCGCCAGATGCTGCGGGTCATGCGCCGCCATCTGGGGCGCGCCGACCCGGCGCCGGAGGCGCGCTTTCATTTCGAGCGCACCAGCTTGTGGGATCGTGCATTGCGCGAAGCGACCCCCCTCGCGATGTAACGCCGCTTGCTCTACACTGATTGCTCCCGCTCTGGTGAGCGCGCCGTTGTTGTTTGCGTGGCGCGGAGTGAAGCCGGGGCGGGACAAACAGGCGGGAGCGGTGAATGAGCGCGCCAACCGACGTCGCTGCCATTTTACGACGCAACCGTCTGCTCGAAGAGCTGGACGAGACGCAAATGGCCGAGCTTCTGACCCTTGGCTACATCAGCCGTTTCACCTCCGAGCAGACGATTTTTGACAAGGGCGATCCAGGGGATTGCCTGTACGCCGTGCTGAAGGGGCAGATCGCCATTCGGACCTCGTCCGCCGACGGCAAGACCATGCTGTTGAACATTCTGAACAGCGGCGACATTCTGGGCGAGATTGGTCTGTTGGACGGGCGCGAGAGGACCGCCAGCGCCGCCGCCCTGGGGCCGACGGAGCTGTATCGGATCGACCGCGCCGACTTCATTCCTTTTCTGGAACGTCATCCCCGCCTGTGCACCCGGATGATGATCGTGCTGTGCGAGCGCTTGCGCTGGGTGTCTGAAAACATTGAAGACGCGATTTTTCACGATGTTCCCCGCCGCCTTGCCCGCAAGCTCCTCTATTTGGCCGACAGCTACGGGCAAAATGGACCCTCGGGCTTGCGCATCACTCAACCTTTGTCCCAAGAAGCCCTGGCCAGCATGCTGGGCGTCACCCGCGAGATGGTGAACAAAAGCCTCAGCGCCTTGCGCAAGTCCGGCATCGTGACCAACGCCAAAGGCTTCATCGTGATTAATAATCTCCCCCTGCTCAAGGACATGGCCGGAGAAGCCAGTCGCGTGTCTTGACCCATTCGTCACCTGCTTGCAGTTTTGTTCCCCAAACACCCTTCAATCGGGTTATAGTATGAACCGGAAAGAGGCAGCCAGGCGGGTATCAAGAGGACGAATGGTCATGTCGGACAATGGAAAATTGGCGCCGCGCAAGAATCAGACTCAGGGCGTTGCGTCATTGATCGCACGTTCTTTGGCTGTGGCGGGACGCGACGTCCAGGTTCGTCTTGAGCCGTCCTATTGGGAGGGGCTGGATGAAATTTGTCGGCGGGAGGATCTGACCGCCGACGAATTGTGCGCCGACGTCCAGGAACGGATGGAGCAGCAAAACCGCCGTTTGGGCGCGCAAGGCGGCGTTTCCTTGGCCAACGCTCTGCGTGTTTTTGTCGTCGGGTATTTCCGACAGGCGGCGACCGAACGTGGGCATGCGCGTGCCGGGCATGGGCAGGGCGATCCATTCGCCAGCACCCCGTTTGATCGATCATCCATCAACAGCGACGCCTGAACAACCCAAGTTTAAGCCTGAACAAGCGATCACCCCCGCCCCGCAACAGGGACGGAGGTTTTTGGCGTTCGCTCGATTGTGCGATCAGGCGGTTTGCCGCTTCGCCAACAACCCACGCAGCAACTCCGACAAGGTTTCAGCCAGATGGCATTGGTCGGCGGTCGGCAGATCGGCGATCACCCCGGCAAACTCCTTCAACGGATCATGGCGCAACAGCTCTTGCGCCTTGGCCGTGGGATGAAGCTGCATCACGCGGCGGTCTTCGGGCACGGGCACGCGGACCAACAGCTCCTTGTTCACCAGCACCTCGACCATTTGCGACGCGGCGCCACGGGTGGTGGCGTGGAAGTCGGCGAAGGCCGACACCGTGCGTTGGGCGCTGGTCGCACCGGCGAAATAGCGCAGCGCCGTCCATTGCGACGGCTTCAGCCCGTGGGTGTAGCCCAGGCTGTCGGCCAGATGGCCGATGTGCATCATCACCTCAGCGATCCCCTGGGGCGAAGCGGACGACGACGCGGCGGACGGCCCGTTCGTGGGAGCCGCCGAACGCAAAGCCGTCCCGTCCGACAAAGCCGCACGGTCGCTTCCGGATCTGCGCAATTCCACCAAAGCCATCGTCTTCACTCTACAAAATGGAGACACTATCCGACGGGGCAAACGCCTAGCCCTTTAAGGACCGGATGCCCGCCAATCATCATCGGACTGCACTTTAGTGCGGCTAAAACGAAAACGAAACAACCCTCAAGGCCATCCGGTGGTTGCGAATTGTCGCACCCTCCCCTCGCGTGGAGCGTGCGGAAACACCGCCGTCGGGACCGTCCCCGCCAACATGGATGGCGAATTGACTGGCGTCCTCCGGCGTTCGCCTGTATACGCGCGAGATGACCACATCACCCGCTTCCAAGTCCGCCCCCAAGGTCGGCATCGTCAGCCTCGGCTGCCCGAAGGCGCTCGTCGATTCCGAGCGCATTCTGACCCGTCTCCGCGCCGAAGGGTACGAGATCTCGCCGTCCTACGACGGGGCGGACGTGGTGCTCGTCAACACCTGTGGCTTCCTGGACAGCGCCAAGCAGGAATCGCTCGACGCGATTGGCGAGGCGATCAAGGAAAACGGGCGGGTCATCGTCACCGGCTGCCTGGGCGTCGAACCGGACGTCATCCGCAAGACCCACCCCGGCGTGCTCGCCGTTACCGGCCCCCACCAGTATGAACAGGTGGTCAGCGCCGTTCACGACGCTTTGCCGCCCAAGCACGACCCCTTCACCGATCTGGTGCCGCCGGAAGGGCTGCGGCTGACGCCGCGCCATTACGCCTATCTGAAGATTTCCGAAGGCTGCAACAACCGCTGCACCTTCTGCATCATCCCGTCCATTCGCGGCGATCTGGTCAGCCGCCCGATCACGTCGGTGCTGCGCGAGGCGGAAAAGCTCGCGGTCGCCGGGGTGAAGGAGCTGCTGGTCATCTCGCAGGACACCAGCGCCTACGGCGTTGACACCAAATACAAGGAAGAGATGTGGTACGACCGTTCGGTCCGCACCCGATTCCTGGATCTCTGCACGGAGTTGGCCAATCTCGACGTGTGGGTCCGCCTGCACTATGTCTACCCCTACCCCCATGTGGACGAGGTCATTCCGCTGATGGCGGAGGGCAAGATCCTGCCCTATCTCGACATCCCGTTCCAACACGCCTCGCCCACTGTTTTGAAGGCGATGCGCCGCCCGGCGGCCCAGGAAAAGCAACTGGACCGCATCCGCAAATGGCGCGAGGAGTGCCCGCATCTGGCCCTGCGCTCCACCTTCATCACCGGCTTCCCCGGCGAGACGGAGGCGGATTTCCAGTTCATGCTGGATTGGCTGCAAGAGGCGCAACTCGACCGCGTCGGCTGCTTCAAGTATGAGGCGGTGGACGGCGCGCCCGCCAACGCCCTGCCGGGCGCCGTCCCGGAAGAGGTCAAACAAGAGCGTTGGGAACGCTTCATGGAGACCCAAAAGGCGATCAGCGCCGAGCGGCTGCAAAAGAAGGTCGGCTGGACTCTCGGCGTGTTGATCGACGAGGTGGACGAGGATGGGGCCATTGGCCGTTCCTACGCCGAGGCGCCGGAGATCGACGGCAACGTCTTCCTGAACGGCGAAACCTCGCTGAAGCCCGGCGATCTGGTGGACGTCACCATCGAGCACGCCGACGAGTATGATCTGTGGGGCAGCGTCGAGCGCGATGTCTGATACCCAAAACATCTGATTTCCCAACGCTGCGGAGCGGTCGCGATGCCCGTCACGCCGGACGACGCCAAACTGATGGACGTCCTGCAAGGCGGGCGTTGCTTTTACTGCGGGGAGTTGGTCGGGGGCAAAGCGACCTTCGATCATCTGATTCCGCAAGCTTATGGCGGCGCCGACATCCCCGCCAACGTGGTTCTGGCGCACCGCCGCTGCAACCAGCGCAAGGGCGACCGCCTGCCCAACCCCGACGAACTCGACCGTTTTTTCGCCGAACGCCGCGCCAGCCGTTTGGGAATCTGGCCGCCCTTGCGGGCCTTGCGCGCCGCCGAAGAGGGGCAGGAATGGATCGCCGTGGCGCGAGCCATATCGCAAGAGAAATAAGTTATAATTCATTCATTATAACAAAAGCTGTGCGATAATTTTCTCTTATTTTCCAAGCCGATGTTCCGTGCATAATTCCCTCCAAGCAAACAGAGGGGGGATGGCGTTCAATCCGCCCCAATGAAGCCAGCAGGAGGCATGATGAGCGGTCGGTTCGACGTGGTGATCGTCGGTGGTGGCGTGATGGGGTGTTCGGTCGCCTATTTCCTGGCCTCCGACCCGGCGTTTGGCGGCAGTGTCGCCGTGGTGGAGCGTGATCCGACCTACCGCACCGCCTCCTCGGCGTTGTCGGCCAGCTCGATCCGTCAGCAATTCTCGACCCCGGCGAACATCGCCCTGTCGCAGTTCGGCATCTCCTTTTTGCGGTCGGTCAGCGACCATCTGTCGGTCGATGACGATCCGGTCGATTTGGGCCTGCGCGAGCCGGGTTATCTCTATCTGGCGACGGAGGCCGGAGCCGACATTCTCCGCAAAAACCACGCGATTCAAAAAGCCAGCGCCGTCGATGTCGCCCTGCTGACGCCGGAGGAACTGGCCGCCCGCTTCCCCTGGCTGTCGGTCGATGGGCTGGTCGCCGGGTCGCTTGGCCTGTCGGGCGAGGGTTGGTTTGACGGTTACAGCCTGATGCAGGGCTTCCGCCGCAAGGCCAAGGCGCTGGGCGTCACCTTCATCGCCGCCGACGTGGTCGGGTTGGATCGGGTCGGCGACCGGGTGAACGGCGTTTTGCTGGACAATGGCGAGCGGCTGGACTGCGGCGTGGTGGTCAACGCCGCCGGGGCCAAGGCCCGCCGGGTGGCCGAATTCGCCGGAATCCCCCTGCCGGTGTCGGCCCGCAAGCGCTGCGTCTTCGTCTTTGATTGCCGGGATCCGCTGCCCGCCTGCCCGCTGGTGATCGACCCGTCGGGCGTCTGGTTCCGCCCGGAAGGGGCGCAATTCATCTGCGGCGCCCCGCCCCCCGCCGACCGCGACCTGGACACCGACGATCTGACCGTCGAGCATGACCTGTTCGACGACACGATGTGGCCCGCGCTGGCCACCCGCGTTCCGGCCTTTGAGGCGATCAAGGTCACGGCCTCCTGGGCGGGCTTCTACGAATACAACGACGTCGATCAAAACGCCATTCTGGGCGCCCACCCGGACGTCGCCAACCTATTGTTCTGCAACGGCTTCAGCGGCCATGGCCTGCAACAGGCCCCCGGCGTCGGGCGCGGTCTGGCCGAGTTGATCGTCCATGGCGGCTACCGCAGCCTGGATCTGACGCCCTTCGGCTATCAGCGTCTGCTCGACAACCGTCCGCTGCTGGAAACCTGCGTGATCTGAGAGCGGGGGTTGACAGCGGGGCGTTCCGTCCGTGATCTGGGCGCATCGGACCACCAAAGGACGCCCCGTTGGCCCCCGCGATCTTCAAGCGTTACAAGCTGCACTTCACCCGCCCCCTGCCCGGCCTGCGCCCCGGACGCCCGGAACGCGACGCCATGGTGGACCGGGTGAAGCGCTTTGCCAGCGAAAACGGCATGGCGGGGGAGCTACATTCCATCGCCCCGAACGCCGGGTTCGGCATTCTGGAAATCCGCTGCACCGACCGCCTCGCCCGCCGCCTGTCCGACCTGTCGGAGATTGAAACCGTTCAGGAAAGCTAACGGCTCCCTCACGGCCCGGCCAGATCGCGCAGGATCGGGCAATCGGGGCGGTCGTCGCCGTGGCAGGCGTCGGCCAACTCGCGCAGGCTGTCGCGCATCGCCGCCAGTTCGGCGATTTTCGCCTCCAGCTCGTCGATGTGGGCCTGCGCCACCTGTTTCACCTCGGCGCTGGCGCGGCTGCGGTCGCGCCACAGACCGACCAGCGTTTGGATTTGTTCGATGCCGAAACCCAAGCTGCGCGCGCGTTTGACGAAGCGCAGGACGTTGACCTCCGCCGGGCTGTAGACGCGATAGCCCGACGCCGTGCGCCCGGCCTGCGGGATCAACCCGATGGATTCGTAATAGCGGATCAGCTTGGCGTTGACGCCCGACGCCTTGGCCACGTCGCCGATGGTCACTCCGCCCGGATTCATCATTCCTCCCCCTTCGGCGGCGCCCAGCCGCGCAGGCTCAGCGCGTTGAGGACGACGCTGACCGAACTCAGCGCCATCGCCCCTCCGGCCAACACCGGGCTGAGATGGCCCGACGCCGCCAGCGGGATCCCAACGACGTTGTAGGCGAAGGCCCAGAACAACCCTTGACGGATCTTGGCGTAGGTCCGCCGCGACACGTCGATGGCCCCGGCGACCAAGCGGGGATCGCCGCGCATCAGCGTCACCCCGGCGCTGTGCATCGCCACGTCGGTTCCGGTCGCCATGGCGATGCCGACATCCGCCGCCGCCAGCGCCGGAGCGTCGTTCACCCCGTCGCCCACCATGGCGACGCACTGGCCTTCCGCCTTCAGGGTGGCGATGACGGCGGCCTTGTCGCCCGGCAGAACCTCGGCAAAGATCCGGGTGACGCCCAGACTCGCCGCCACCGCGCGCGCCGCCCCCCAATTGTCGCCCGTCACCATCACCGGCTCAACGCCCTGCGCCCGCAAGGCCCGGATGGCGGCGGCGGCCCCCGGCTTCACCGTGTCGCCAAAGGCGATCAGGCCCAAGGCGCGCGGCGTCTCCGCGCGTTCGACCAGCCAGGACACCGTGCGCCCGGCCTGCTCCAGCGTGGCGGCGCGCTCGACCAACGCCGGATCGCTCCCGCCCCACTCGGCCGCCGCCCGCGCGTTGCCCAACAGCAGGGCGCGCCCGTCCACCGTTCCCGTCACCCCGCGCCCGGCCAGCGCCCGGAAATCCGCCGGACGCTCCACCGTCAACCCCAGGGCGGCGGCGCGCTCCCGCACGGCGTGGCCAAGCGGGTGCTCGCTGCCCGCCTGCAAGGCGGCGGCAAGCCGCAACACACTGTTTTCGTCCAGGTCCGCCGCCGCGACCAGATCGGTGACGCGCGGCTTGCCCTCCGTCAGCGTGCCGGTTTTGTCGAAGGCGACGGTGGTGACGGCGTGGGCGCGTTCCAGCGCTTCGGCGTCCTTGATGAGGACGCCATGCCGCGCCGCCGCGCCGGTTCCCACCATGATGGCGGTTGGGGTCGCCAGACCCAGCGCGCAGGGGCAGGCGATCACCAGCACCGACACGGCGGTGACGATGGCGAATTCCGCGTCGCCGGTCGCCAGCCACCATCCGGCCAGCGTCAGCGCCGCGATGACCAGAACCACCGGAACGAACACCGCGCTGACCCGATCGACCAGCCGTTGGATCGGCGCCTTCGACGCCTGCGCCCCTTCGACCAGACGGACGATCTGCGCCAGCATGGTTTCGCCGCCGACCGCCGTGGTGTCGATCACCAGCGCCCCATCCAGATTGATCGAACCGCCGGTGACGCGCCCGCCAGGTTCCTTGTCCACCGGCAGGCTTTCGCCGGTCAGCATGGAGTCATCGACCGCGCCCGCGCCCTCCGCCACCACGCCATCGACTGGAATCCGCTCGCCGGGGCGAACGACGACCTGATCGCCGACGCGGATCCGTTCCACTGGGACCTCACGCTCGACGCCATCCCGCCGCAGCCGGGCGGTGGCCGGGCGCAAATCCATCAGGGCGCGGATCGCCGCCGCCGTTTGCCCCTTCGCCCGCGCCTCCAACCACTTGCCGAGCAGCACAAAGGTGATGAGGACCGCCGACGCCTCGAAATAGAGATGCGGCGTGTGGCCGGGATGGGCCGTGGCCAGCAGATAGAGGCTCAATCCCCACGCCGCCGAGGTGCCGAGCGCCACCAGCAGATCCATGTTCCCGGCCCCGGCGCGCAACGCCCCCCAGCCCGCCCGGTAAAAACGCGCGCCCAGCCAGAACTGAACCACGCTGGCCAGCCCCAGTTGCGCCCAGCCCGGCAGCATCCCATCAAACCCGGCGAGATCGCCGACCATGCCCAGCGCCAGCGGCGCCGACAGCGCCGCCGCGATCAACACCCGTCGCCCCTCCCGCCGGGCGCGATCCGCCCGCTCCTCCGCCACAACGTCTTCGGTTCCGGCGACCAGGGCGGCGGCGGTGAAGCCCGCCCGCTCGACCGCCTCGGCCAACCGCGTCGCGTCGGCGCTGGCGCCGAAGACCACGACATGGGCCTGCTCGGTCGCCAGATTGACCGCCGCGCTTTCGACGCCGGGAACCCGGTTCAAGGCCTTTTCCACCCGCCCAGCGCAAGACGCGCAAGTCATCCCGCCGATGGTCAGGTCGATGTCCCGCCGTTCGGCGTGGAAACCGGCGTTTTCGATGGCCTCGGCGACCGCTTTGGCGTCGGCGGGGCCGGAAAAGCCGACGCGCGCCCGCTCGGTCGCCAGATTGACGGCGACGGCGGTGACGCCGGGCACCCGGCCCAACGCCTTTTCCACCCGCCGGACGCAGGACGCGCAGGTCATGCCCGACACGCCGATGTCGAGATCCTCCCCCGTTTGGGCGTCGGCGCGTGTCGGGTTCGTGATGGCGCTGGTCATGCCGGAGATCCTTCCTGGTCTGGCCGTATCTGGCCGCGCCCCTGACTATGGTGATTCCAGCGATTGGAAGGTCAAGGGACAAATCGGCGCGGAATGGTCCATCTCCGGTTTCGCCCATATTCGGTTTCCCTTGGCGGCGGCGCGTCGCTGTGCTGAAACCGTGGGCATTCTGACCGAGACCAGCGGATCCGCCATGCCCACCATCCCGATGCCGAACGACCTGTCCACCCTGTTGATGGTCATGGACCTGATCGGCGTCTTCGTCTTCGGCCTGAGCGGCGGGACTCTGGCGGTGCGCAAGCGGTTGGACATTTTCGGCGTGCTGGTGCTGTCGCTGGCCGCCGCCTTGGCGGGCGGCGTGTTCCGCGATCTGCTGATCGGGGCCGTTCCCCCCGCCAGCCTGCGCGACGAGCGCTATTTGCTCGCCGCGCTGGCCGCCGGATTCGTCGCCTTTTTCTTTCATCGCCCGATCAATCGGCTGGGCAAGCCGGTGATGGTGCTGGACGCCGCCGGGTTGGGGCTGTTCGCCGTGGCGGGCTGCGGCAAGGCGCTGGCCTTTGGCTTGGCCCCTCTGCCCGCCGCGCTGCTGGCGGTGCTGACCGCCTGCGGCGGCGGGGTGATGCGCGATTTGCTGGTGGCCGAGGTGCCGCGCGTGCTGTGCGAGGAAATTTACGCGATGGCGGCCCTGCTGGGGGCGATCATCGTGATCGCGGGACAGCATGTGGGACTGCCGCCGGTTCCCGTCGCCGTGGCCGGAGCGACGGCGGTGTTCGTCCTGCGCGTCGTCAGCGTCCTGCGCGGCTGGAGCGCCCCCCGCGCGCCGGGAACCTGAGGCATGGACGACAGGCCCCCAAAACTACAGGGAGGCCCGTCGCCGCACCGTCCGATCCTGATTACCCGCGCTTGCCCCAACCCGGCGCCGGGAACACCGGGGCGGTTTCCGCCGAGGCTTTCGGCAAGACCACCGTCGGGCGCTGGTTGTGGTTCTGCACGCAAGCCGAGATGAGCTGCGTGTTCTGGCCCTTCTCGTCAAAACTGATCGCCGGGCCGACCATCATCTTGTTGGTCAGGTTGGTGGCGCGCAGCGCCGCCAGCAGGCTGGCCGAATCCGCCGCGCCCGCGCGCTTGAAGGCGTCGGCGGCGATCAAGATCGCCTCGAAGGTGAAGGCGACGTTGAAGGCGTAGCCCTCGAAACGGTCGCTGGGGAACTGCTTCTTGAAGGCGGCCTCGACGATCTTGGTCAGCGGCGCCTTCGGGTCGTACCAGGGCAGGTTGGTGATGGCGAAATCGGCGTATTTGCCGAGCACCTTGTAGAATTGCTCGTCATACAGGCCGGGCGAACCGGGGGAAACGATGCCCTTCGGCTCCCAACGCTGCTTGACCATCTCGCGCACCAGCATGATGGCGTCGTTGGCCCGCGTTGTGACGATGGCCAGTTCGGCGCCGGTCGCCTTGGCCTTGGCCACCTCGACCGCCAAATCCTGCGCCTTGGGATCGTAGGAAATCGAATCGACCAGGGTGAAGGGCATGCCCAGCTTGGGAAACAGCGCGTCCATCGCCTGCCGGTTGGCCATGCCGAAGGTGTCGTTGGCGTGCAGGAACACCGCCGATTTCGGCGTGACGCCGGTGGCGGCGATCAAATCCTTCATCAGCGACAACCCGTTCGACACCAGCATGGTGGAGGTCGGGAAGTTGCGGAACACGGTCTTGTAACCCTGTTCGGTCAGGCGGTCGGCGGCGGCGATGTTCATCACCAGCGGCACGCCGCGCTGTTCGCAGACTTGCGCGGCGGCGGCGGTCTGGCCGCTGTCGAACGCCCCGACGATCACCTGCGCCCCATCGTTGATGAGCTTTTCCGTGCGCGAGCGGGCGACGTCCACGTTGGATTCGGTGTCGGCGGACATCACCTCGACCTTGTAACCCATGTCGGCGAGCACGGCGGGGGCGATGTCGGCCCCGCGCTGGCAGGCCTGCCCGGCCTGGGCGAGCAGACCGGAGCGCGGCAGCAGAACGCCGACCTTCAGCGTCGTGTTCTGGGCGAAGGCGGGGGCGCGGCCAAAGCTGGCGAGCGCGCCGCCCGTCAGGGCGGCCTGACCGAGCTGGCGGCGGGTGAGGGCGAGTCCTCCGGCGGAACGGTTCTTATAATCGTTGGTCATGATTCGGGCGGCGCCTTTGATGGAACAGTTCGATCCTGATGAGCGAAGAGTCCACCCGCGCGGCCCGTTGTGTCAAAGTGGAATCTCAACGCTCTGCCCGGAATTTCCCCCATGGCCACCATCGGCGAGGCGCTGGCCGCCGCCCTCGACCATCTGACCGCCGGACGCCACGCGCAGGCGGAGGTGATTTACCGCCGCGTGTTGGACGCCGATCCCGACAACGCCGACGCCCTGCACCGGCTGGGCGTGCTCCACGCTTTTCGCGGCGACCACGCGGCGGCGCGCCCCCTGTTGCTGCGCGCGGTGGAACTGGCCGACCGTGACGGAACGCCGGACGCCGACGCACTGTTCAACCTCGGCTCCCTGCACCATGTCGCGTTGGAGACGGAGGAGGCCATCGCCTGCTACCGCCGGGCCATCGCGCTGCGTCCCGATTTCCCCGACGCCGAACATCATCTGAGCGAGGCGCTGCAAGGCATCGGGCGAATCGACGAGGCGTTGGCCGCGCTCGACATTTTGCTGACCCGCCACCCGCACCACCCGGCGGGTTGGCGCCAGCGCGGCAACATCGAGGCGATGCTGGGCCGCCCCGGCGCCGCCGTCGGCTTTTACGAGATGGCGCAGTCGCTCGACCCGAACGACGAGTCTCTCGCCGGGAAGATCGCCGAAGAGACCGCCGCCTTTCACGCCCGCCGCGCCATTCTGGGCGCGCGCAGCCCCGACGGGCGGCATGATCTGCGCGACGTGACCTTTCTCATCCCCTTCCGCGCCGACAGCGCCGACCGCAAGCGCAACCTGCGCTGGATCGTCGCCTACATCCTGAAGCATGCCGACACGACCATCCTGATCGGCGAGGACAAGAACGGGCCAAGCGACGCCGCCGACGCGCTGGGGCCGGAGCTGGCGGCGCGCTGCCGTCACCTGCATCTGACCGGCAACGACACGGCATACACCCACAAGGCCTTTCTCATCAACCGGATGGCGGAAGCGGCGGAGACGCCTGTCGTCGCCCTGCACGACACCGACATCGTCGTCGATCCGGTTCAATATGTTCTGGCCCGCGACGCGGTGCGACGCGGCGACGGGTTGGTCTTTCCCTACAATGGCTGGTTCTTCTGGATCATGGGGCGGGAGGTCCACCGCTTCGGTCACACCCTGTCGGCGGCCCCGCTGAACGCGATGTGCCCGCGCTTTCCCTTGATGCACCGCAGTTCGCCCGGCGGCAGCGCCTTTTTTGACCGCGAACGGCTGTTCGCGGCGGGCGGCTACAACGAGAATTTCCTGTCCTGGGGCTATGAGGACGACGAGATCGTCGTCCGCTTCCGCCGCCTGGGTTTGACGGTGGAGCGGACGCCCGGCCCGCTCTATCACCTGGAGCACGCCCGGCCCGAAAACTCCACGGACCAGAACCCTTTCATCGACGCCAACCGGGCGGAGCTGGAACGCATCCGCGAACAAGACATCGACGCCCTGCGCGCCGACGTCGCGGGCGGCCGCCTGCGCCGCCCGCTGTTGACTTTGGCCGACCTTCCCAAAGACGGGCGGGCTTAACCCCCCGACGCGCGCACCCGATGGACGGCGGCGAAGAAGCCGTCAACCTCAGCGGTCAGCGCCTTGGAGCGGTCGGCGACGCTGGCGGCGGCGGACAGCACTTGGCTGGCCGCGCCGCCGGTTTCCGCCGCCGCGCCGCGAATGCCGCCGACGGTGTCGCTGACCTCGCGCGAGCCTTGGGCCGCCTGCTGAATGTTGCGGGCGATTTCCTCGGTCGCCACCCCCTGCTCCTCGACGGCGGCGGCGATGGTGGAGGCGATGCGGCTGACCTGGGCGATGGTGTCGCCGATGCTCTGCATCGACCCGACCGTCTCCTTCGTCACCGTGCGGATCTCCTCGACCTGAGCGACGATATCCTCCGTCGCCTTGGCGGTCTGGTTGGCGAGGTTCTTGACCTCCTGCGCCACCACGGCGAATCCCTTGCCCGCTTCGCCCGCGCGGGCCGCTTCGATGGTCGCGTTTAGGGCCAAGAGGTTGGTTTGCGCGGCGATGGATTGAATCAGCGTCACCACGTCGCCGATCTGCTGGGCGCCATGGGCCAGCGCCTCCACCGTCGCGTTGGTGCGCTCGACGTCGGCCACGGCGGCGCTGGCGATGCGCGCCGACTCATCGACCTGTCGCCCAATGTCGCGGATCGAAGCCGACAATTGTTCGGTCGTCGCCGCCACGGTCTGGACGTTGCCGGAGGATTGCTCGGCGGTGGCGGCGACGGACACGGCTTGGCCGTTGGTCCGTGCGGCGATGGTGGTCAGGGATTCCGCCGTGGCTTTCAACTGCATGGCGGCGGTGGACAATTCGCCCGCCAGACCGCCCGCCTTCGATTCAAAGCCGCGCTGCAAGGCGGCCAGCGCGGTCGCCTGCTCCTGCTGCGCCTTCCATTCGGCCTTCTGCGCCAAATCGAGATCGCGGGCGCGGATCAGGCCCAGCTTGAAGACGTCCACGGCGCGGGCCATGGTTCCCGCCTCGTCCTGACGGTCCAGGGCGGGAATCGGCGTGTCGAGATCACCGCCCGCCAGCCGCGCCATCGCCGCCGCCATGCCGGTCAAGGGACGGGCTAAGCCGCCGCCGATGCCCAGCGCGACCAGGGCGCCAATGGCGACGCAGCCCAACCCGACCAGGGCCGACAACAAGGTCAGCCGGTTGGCGTCCTCCATGATGCTGGCCGTCGGCGCCGCGACGACGAAGGACCACACCGTCCCCGTGCCGCCAAGGCGGATCGGCGACACGCGCAGATAATGCTCGCGGCCCGCCAATTGGGCGTAGCCTTCAAACAGCGTTCCCGCCGCCGCCGCGCGTTGCGCCGCCGGGGGCAGATCGTCGGCGGGCTTGGACAGGAGCGCCGAATCCGGGTGGGCCACGTACTGGCCCGAAGCGGACAGCACCGCGACATAACCGTCGCCATAGGGCTTCACCGACCGCACGATGTCGGTCAAGCCAGCCAAGGACAGATCGACGCCCGCCACGCCAACCACCTTCTGACCGTCCAACACCGGCATGGCGGCGCTGGTCATCAACTGTTTGGTCAGATCGTCAAGATAGGGTTCGGTCACGACCTCTTTCTTCGCCGAGGCCGCCGCCTTGTAATATTCTTTTTCCTGAACCTCGGCGTAAGCGACGCCTTCGCTGTCGTCGGCCTTCGGCCCGGTCGGCGACGGCAACCACAGCAGGCTCATCCGCCCGGTCTTGGGCAGGCCGAGAATCTCCGCGCCGCCGCTTCGCTGGGCGAACTCCTTGTCCTGGCCGTCAAAGCCGTTGTCGGCCATGTCGATCCAAACCCCGGCGTAGAGCGGGTTGGCGGCGGCGAGTTGCCCCAAATAGCGATTGACCACGGCGCGGCGCGGTCCCGGAAGACCGCGTTCAACTGACGCCAAAGCTGCGATGCCCCGCGCAGCCTCCACCGCCGCGCCAATGTCGGCGGCGACTCGCGCCGCCTGATGCTCGGCGGTTTCGGCGGCCAGCGTGATGGCCGATTCCTGCGCCGACTCGCGCGACAGCCACAGAGACACCCCGGTGATCGTCGTCGCCCCAACGGCCAAAACGGCGACCATGCCGACCACGATCTTGGTCCGTAAACCCAACGTCATCCAACCCGACACAGCGTTCAACCTTGCCATACGTAACAATTGCGTCATGTTTACTTGATAACTGGTCGCAGTAAACGACATTTATCCATTATTAGAGGATTGTAACATTGAATGCGTTGATCCAAGGTTGCGTGGTGGGATCAAAAAGAGGCTCAATAGAGTCCAAGAGTCGCAACAGGGAGGAACCTCGTGTTCGGGTTTGCGCGGGAATCAAGGCCAGCGGTCACAGCATCCACGGCGTCGGTCCCTCGCGGCACGCGGGTTTACGCTGTCGGCGACATTCACGGACGGCTCGATCTGCTTGACGCGCTGCTCGATCAGATCGCGCGTGACGCCGACGACGCTCCGAATCTGGTCAAATCCCTGATTTTCCTCGGGGACTATATTGATCGTGGACCCGATTCCGCTCGCGTCATCGAACGGCTCATCAACGGCCTCCCGCCGATGTTCAGCACGGTCTGTCTGCGCGGCAATCATGAGGACGTGATGGTCCGCTTCCTCAGCGACCTGCGCGCGGCCCCCGGCTGGCTGACTTATGGCGGGCGCGCCACCTTGGCCAGTTACGGGGTCCCCGCCCCGACCCCTGACGCGCCGCCCGCCGAATTGGCGGAGGCGCAGCGGGCGTTGAATCTCGCACTGCCCGAACCTCACCGCGCCTTCCTCAGCGGTCTGCGTTGTCAGGCGACCTTGGGGGACTATCATTTCGTCCATGCGGGCGTGCGCCCCGGCGTGCCGTTGGATCGGCAGAAGGACGCGGATCGGTTGTGGATCCGCCATGAGTTCCTGAACTCCAGCCACGATCACGGCAAAATCATCGTTCATGGCCACACCGTGGCCAGCGAGCCGGAATCCTACGCGAACCGCATCGGCGTCGACACCGGGGCCTACGCCACGCACCGCTTGACCGCTGTGGTTTTGGAAGGAACGGAGCGGCGCTTTCTCGGCACCGCGTGACGGTCACGCCGCCGTGTTCTGGGTCAGCAATGTGGTGAGCCAACGAAAATTGGAGCCATCGCCGCTCTGGATCGCGCTTTCCACCACCTGAAGCGGGCCGCTGGGATCCTGCATGGTCAAGTCGGGCGTTTCGCCGCCCTGCGCGGCGCCCGATCCGCTGACGTCTTGCGCGAACAGGGTGACGGCCCCCACGCCCAACCGAATGGAGGGTTGGCTGTTGGGCGCCACCGCGCTCGCCCCGGCGCCAGCCGTCGCCCCTTGGTCAACGCCGTTCAGCGTCTGCAACATCGCCGCGAATTGACCCGCCAGCGCGCCTGCGTCACGGGTCGCAGCGGCGCCTTTGCGCTCCAGGACGTCTTCCGCCCGGATGCGCATCGCTTGCGTGGCCTCGCTGTTGGCCATCATCGACATGGGATCACCCCTGTGGCGTTTGGCGAACCCACAGGTCTACGCAATTTTCACGCCACACGCCAAAGCCAGCATCGTCAACGATGCGTCGGGGGCTGCGACCGATTGACCGGCAAAATTTACCGAGCGCCCGGCAGAATCTTCCACCTCCCCCGGCAGGCTTTGCCGGGGGAGGCGTCGTTCCGCTCAGTCGCGGAAATTGTCATACTGCAACGGTTGCTCGATGCCCATGCGCTTCACATGCGCGATGGCTTCTTGCAGATCGTCGCGCTTCTTGCCGGTGACGCGCAGTTCATCGCCTTGAATCGAGACCTGGACCTTCATCTTGCTGTCCTTGATCGATTTGACGATGCGCTTGGCCAACTCCTGCGCGATGCCCTGCTTGACCGTGACGGTGTGGCGCAGGGCGTCGTTGGCCGCGCGTTCCGGCTTGGCCGAAAAATCGAGCGCCGAGGCGTCGAGCTTGCGCCGGGTCACATGGACGCGCACCAGCTCCTGCATCTGCAACAGCTTCGGTTCGTCATCGGCCAACAGGACGATGTCGTTCTCCGTCCGCTCGACCGTGCATTTCGAGCCTTTGAAGTCAAAGCGGGTTTCGACCTCGCGGCGGACACCGGCGATGGCGTTGTCGATCTCGTGGATGTCGGTCTTGGACACGATGTCGAACGACGGCATGGCGGCTTTCTCCCTAGAATAAAACGAATGCGCCGCACCCTAAAGAAGACGGCCGTCGCACTCAACAGCCGCCTTCTTCGTCCGACGTTTCGATTCAGCGCTCAGTTCATCTGTTCGGCGTGGTGGCAGGCGACCAGCCGGTCATCGACCGGGCGCAGCGCCGGAACCTCCACCCCGCAACGCTCCGTCGCGAACGGACAGCGCTTGTGAAAGGAGCAGCCCGGCGGCGGGTTCAAGGGGGAGGGAAGCTCGCCCTTCGGCACCACCCGCTCCAGCCGCAGGGCCGGGTTGACGCGCGGGGTCGCCGCCAGCAGGATCCGGGTGTAGGGGTGGCGCGGACGGGCGAACACCACGTCCTTGGCCCCATGCTCCACCGGCTTGCCCAGATACATCACCATGATGGCGTCGGCGATGTGGCGAACGACGCTGAGATCGTGGGAGATGAACAAATAGGCGAGGTTCAGCTCCTCCTGAAGATCCATCATCAGGTTCAGCACCTGCGCCTGGATCGACACGTCAAGCGCCGACACCGGCTCGTCCGCCACGACCACGCGCGGGCTGAGCATCAGCGCGCGGGCGATGGCGATGCGCTGCCGTTGCCCGCCCGAGAACATGTGCGGGTAGCGGTCCACCTGATCGGCGCGCAGGCCGACCTTGCCCATCATGGCGACGGCGCGTTCACGCCGTTCGTCCTTGGACAGGTTGGTGTTGATGACCAGCGGCTCCGTCAGGATCGAACCGACGGTCTTGCGGGGGTTCAGCGAGCCGTAAGGATTCTGAAACACCATCTGGACCGTGCGGCGCAGCTCCTTCAAATCCGCCGCGCTGCGCCCGACGACGGCGCGCCCGTCGTAATGCAGCTCGCCGGAACTGGGCGGCTCGATCATGGTGACGGAGCGGGCCAGGGTGGATTTGCCGCAGCCGGATTCGCCGACCACAGCCAGAGTCCGCCCGGCGCGAAGCTGGAAGGACACGCCGTCCAGCGCCTTGACCGTCGCCATCGGTTTGAAGACGCCGCGCTTGACGCCGTAATATTTGCGCAGATGACGGGCTTCCAGAACGACGGCGCTGTCGTCCCCATCCTTCAGGAAGTCGGGCAGGACGTCGGGATTCAGAGCATCGGTGGTCATTGGATCGCCCCCTCGGCGGCAACCTGCCCGTCAGGCAAGGGGTAGAAGCAGCGGGCGCGCCCGTTGTCGACGTCAAGCAAGGCCGGACGTTCGGCCCGGCAACGGTCGGTGGCGAAGCGGCAGCGCGGGCTGAACAGGCAGCCCGACGGACGGTCGGCGATGCCGGGAACCATGCCCGGAATCGTCGGCAGACGGCGCTTGCCCAACGCCCGCTCCGGCAACGCGTCGAGCAGCGCCCCGGTGTAGGGGTGGCGCGGGCGCGCGAACAGGTCGGCGACCGGGCGGGTTTCCGCCAACTGACCGGCGTACATCACGGCGACGCGCTGGGCGGTTTCCGCCACCACGCCCATGTCGTGCGTGATGAGGATCAGGGCCATGCCCCGTTCCTTTTGCAACCGGACCAGCAGATCGAGGATCTGTTTCTGGATGGTGACGTCCAGCGCCGTCGTCGGCTCGTCCGCCACCAGCAGGCGCGGGTTGCAGGCGATGGCGATGGCGATCATGACGCGCTGATTCATGCCGCCCGAAAGCTGGTGCGGGAAGGCCGACAGCCGGGTTTCCGGGGCGGGAATGCCGACCTGCTCCAGCAGATCGATGGCGCGATGGCGCAGCGCCTTGCCGGTCAGCCCCTCATGCACCCGCAGGGTTTCCATGATCTGGAAGCCGACGGTGAAGCAGGGGTTCAGGCTGGTCATCGGCTCCTGAAACACCATGGCGACGTCCTTGCCGGTGATCTTCCGGCGTTTGGACGGCTCCAGGGTCAAGAGATCGGTTCCGGCGAAGCTCATGCGGTCGGCGATGATCCGCCCGTTGCCGCCCAGCAGTCCCATGACGGCGAGCGACGTCACCGATTTGCCGGACCCGGATTCGCCGACGATGCCGACGACCTCGCCCTCGTCCACGGTCAGGTCGATTCCATCCACCGCGCGGAAGGTTCCGGCGCGGGTGGTGAACTCGACCGACAGGTTTTTGATGTCGAGAAGAGGCATGGCGTCAACGCTTCAGCTTGGGGTCGAGCGCGTCGCGAAGACCGTCGCCCAACAGATTGAAGGCCAGAACCGTCACCAGGATCGACAGGCCGGGCCAGGTGACGACCCACGGAGCGCGCTGGAGGAACTGGAGGGAGGAGGCCAGCATGGTGCCCCATTCCGGCGTCGGCGGCTGCGCGCCCAAGCCCAGGAAGCCCAACGCGGCGGCGTCCAGAATGGCGGTGGAGAAGCCCAGCGTCGCCTGCACGATCAACGGGGCCACGCAGTTCGGCAGCACGACGATCAGCATCAGGCGCAGCGGTCCGGCCCCCGCCACGCGCGAGGCGATGACGTAATCCCGGTTGACCTCCGCCAGCACCGCCGCGCGGGTCAGCCGGGCGTAGTGCGGGATGACGACCACCGACACCGCCAGCATGGCGTTGACCAACCCCGGCCCGAGGATGGCGGCCACCACCACGGCCAACAGCAGGCTGGGCAGCGCCAGCAGAATGTCCATGAAGCGCATGATGAGCACGTCGACCATGCCGCCGAAGAAGCCGGCGAGCAGGCCCAGCGCCAACCCAATGGCCAGCGACAGGGTCACGACGATCAGGCCGATCATCATCGACAGGCGCGCGCCGTGCATCAGGCGGGACATCATGTCGCGGCCAATGTCGTCGGTGCCCAGAATGAAGCGCCAGGTTCCACCATCGTACCAAACCGGCGGAGCCAGAATGGCGTCGCGAAACTGGATGTTGGGATCGTACGGGGCCAGCAACTCGGCGAAGATCGCGATCACGGCGATGGCGAGAATGACCACCAGACCGAGAAGCGATCCCTTGTTCTGTTTGAAATGATACCAGAACTCCAGCAGCGGGTGCGGCGGGCGGGACGGCGCCGCCACAGGCGCGGCGGAGGGCGTGGAGAGATCAGCGGACATGTCGGGCTTCACCGCGCGTGACGGATACGAGGGTTGAGAACGCCGTACAGCACGTCAACCAGCAGATTGACGGCGATCACCGAGGTGGCGATCAGCAGCACGCCGCCTTGCAGCGCCGGGTAATCCCGGCGGCCAATCGATTCGATCAGCCATTTGCCGATGCCGGGCCAGGAGAAAATCGTTTCGGTCAGGATGGCGCCGCCCAGCAGCGTGCCAACCTGAAGACCGATGACCGTCACCACCGGGATCAACGCGTTGCGCAGCGCGTGCAGGCCGATGACCCGGCTGTCCGACAGGCCCTTGGCGTGAGCGGTGCGGATGTAATCCTCCCCCAACACCTCCAGCATGGCCGACCGCGTCATACGCGCCACCACCGCCAACGGCACCGTGCCCAGCACGATGGTCGGCAGGATCAGGTGATGAAGGGCCGACCAGAAGGCGCCATATTCGCCGACCAGCAGCGTGTCGATCAGCATGAAGCCGGTCGTCGGCTCAATGTAATAGAGCAGGTCCAAACGGCCCGACACCGGCGTCCAACCCAAGCCGACCGAGAAGAACAGGATCAGCAGCAGGCCCCACCAAAAGATCGGCATCGAATAGCCGGTCAGGCTGATGCCCATCACCCCGTGGTCAAACAGGGAGCCGCGCTTGACCGCCGCCAAAATTCCAGCGGGCAGGCCGAGCAGCGTCGCGAACAGCATGGCCGCCAACGCCAGTTCCAGGGTCGCCGGGAACAGCGTGACGAATTCGCTCAACACCGAATTGTGGGTGATGAGCGACACGCCGAAATCGCCGGTCATGACGTTCCAAACATAGTCGAGGAATTGCCGCCACAGGGGCAAATCCAGACCCAAGTCATGGCGGAACTGGGCCAACCGTTCGGGCGCGATGCCGCGTTCGCCGACGCGAACCTCGATGGGGTCACCGGGGACGAGCCGGATCAAAATAAAGGTTAGAAAGGTGATGCCGAGAAAGGTCGGAATCACCAAGCTCACCCGCGTCAGGATGAAGCGAAGCATCGTGTTGTCACTCTTTTGAAAGAAATCAGTCTGAACAGCGCGTTGTCGTTTTCGTCAAGAAACGCTGGACGCCCAAATCACCAAACCAGACCCGAAGTTCCGCGCGCGTCGCCGCCCCGGACATCGGAATCGCAAAGCGTCTCACCCCAGATGCGAACCTCCCCTTCCACCCCACGGCTTCCAAACGGGAAACCGGGGATGAAAGGGGAGATCGCATCAGTCCTGCAAAAGACTTACTGCTTCAGATCAACGCCGTCGAAGTAATGGAGCGCGAACGGATCCATCTTGTAGCCCTGAACGGCCTTGTTCAGCCCCATATACACCACCGAATGAGCGATGGTGTACCACGGCGCCTCTTCCTTGAAGATCACCTGAGCCTGTTCGTAGAGCTTGGTGCGGGCGGCGAGATCGTTGGTGCGCTTGGCCTGGACGACGAGACCGTCAAACTCCTTGTTGCACCATTTCGACAGGTTGTTGCCGCCCGGACGGGCCGCTTCGCAACCCAAGAGCGTGTACAGGAAGTTGTCGGGGTCGCCGTTGTCGCCGGTCCAACCCAGCATGCCCATCAGGTGCTCGCCCTGCTGCATGCGCTTGCGGTATTCGCCCCACTCATACTGAACGACCTTGGCCTTGACGCCGACCTTCGCCAGATCGGCCTGCATCATCTCGGCCACGCGCTTGGCGTTCGGGTTGTAGGGGCGCGCCACCGGCATGGCCCACAGGTCGGTTTCAAAGCCGTTGGGATAGCCCGCCTCGGCCAGCAGCTTCTTCGCGCGCTCCTGGTCAAAGGGATAGTCTTCGATGGCCTTGTTGTAGGACCACATGGTCGGCGGAATCGGGTTCTTGGCCGGAACGCCAGCGCCCTGATACACCGCGTCGACAATCGCCTTCTTGTCGATGGCCATGCTGATGGCCCGACGGACCTTCACATCGTCAAACGGCTTCTTCAAGGTGTTGAAGGAGACGTAACCGACGTTCAACCCCTCCTGCTCCTGCACGGTGATCGAGGCGTCTTTCTTCATCGCCTCGATGTCGGCCGGGTTGGGATAGGCCATCACATGGCACTCGCCCGCCTTCAGCTTGGCCAAACGAACGGCGGCGTCGGGGGTGATGGCGAAGACCAGATTGTCGATGGGCTGCTTGCCGCCCCAGTAACCGTCAAACGCCTTGAAGCGAATGACCGCGTCCTTCTGGTAGGCCACGAACTGGAAGGGGCCGGTCCCGATGGGAACCTGATCGACCTTCTCCGGCGTGCCCTTTTTCAGCATCGCTTCGGCATATTCCGCCGATTGGATTCCCATGAAGGCCATGGCCATATTGGCCAGGAACGGGGCCTCGACCTCGTTCAACGTGATCTTGACGGTCAGGTTGTCGATTTTCTCGACCGACTTCAACAGGGTCGGCATCGCCATGTCGGCGAAGTAATCATAAGCCCCACCGGACACTTTGTGGAAGGGATGCTCCTTCTTCCACTGGCGTTCGATGGAGAAGATCACGTCATCGACGTTGGCGTCGCGGGTCGGTTTGAAATCATTGTTGCTGTGCCACTTGATCCCAGCGCGCAGCTTGAAGGTATAGACCAAGCCGTCGTCGGAAATGGTCCAGGATTCGGCAAGACCCGGAACGACCTTCGTGCCGCCGCGCTCGAACTGGACCAGAGTGCTGACGACCGGCAGGGACGCGTCCCAGCTCGTCCCGGTCGTGTTCAACGCCGGATTGAAGTTTTCGGGGCTGCCCTCAGAGCAATAGACGAGGGTTTTGGCGGCCTGGGCGGGCGCCGCGAGCGCCAGCGCCGCAGCCATGCCAAGCCCGGCACCCAACAGGATGCGCTTCATTCTTTGGTCTCCCGATTCCCGTTGAAACGATCTGAAATTTGCCAATTCGGCTTTGGGGTTCTTACGACATTTGGCTCGCGCTTGCGTCACCTGTCAACGTGAACATGCATACGTCGTTATTCTACTCTACGGAGCATTCTTTGCAGACCGAGAAGAGATGATTTCGCACATTTTTTTACTTCAAAACGAAACAGTTGCAAACGCAATCGAATTGTTGGCTATAAAAACAGATTGGAGACGCACCGAATCAGACGCCGCGCGGCGAAGCTCTGCCATGCGTTCCTGGTCAGCCAGCCGCGCGCGCCCTCATGATAGGGTCGGCTGATTCGCTGACAGCTCCCGCTCAATTCCTCCCATGCTCGCCCCCACGCTGTTCGCCCTGCGCAACGGCCCTTTGGCCGCCGTCGGCCTTTATTTGATCGCTTCGGCGTTGCTGGCGTCCAACCCGGTGTTGGGGCGGGCCATCGCCCATGTGGTGCCGCCCATCGGATTGGCCTTCTGGCGCTGGCTGCTCGCCTTTTTGATGATTCTGCCGCTGGCCGTCCCCGGCCTGCTGATCCATCGGCATCGCCTGTTGGCGGAATGGCGGCGTTTTCTGCTGCTGGGCTTTCTGGGGCAGGGGATTTCCGGGGCCATCGTCTATTACGGGCTGGAGCGCACCAGCGCGACCAACGCCAGCCTGATTTACGCGACCAGCCCGGTGATGGTTTTGGTGATCGCCGCCATCTGGCTGGGCGACCGCATCCGCCCGCGCCAAGTGGCGGGCATCCTGCTGGCCATGGCTGGGGTTCTGGTGATTCTGACGCGGGGCGATCTGGAAGTTCTGCGCCATCTCTCCTTCAATCTTGGTGATCTTCTGGTGTTGATCGGGGCGGTGTCCTGGTCGGTCTTCACCATTCTGCTGCGCCAGACCCGCAATCCGTTGCCGGTCGTCACCAGCTTCGCCGCCAACGCGTTGGCCGGGGTCCTGGTTTTGGCCCCCTTTTATCTGTGGGAAAGCGTGACCGTTCGTTCGGTGCCGTTCACCATGACGACCGCGCTGTCGCTTCTGGGCGTGGCCCTGTTCGCCTCGGTCCTCGCCTTTCTCGCTTATCAAAAGGCGATCGCCCGGATGGGCGTGGCGCAGGCGTCCACGGCGCTTTACGTGTCGCCGCTGTGGGCGGCTTTGGCCTCTTGGCTGATCTTGGGCGAGGGGTTGGAGATGTTCCATCTGCTGGGGGTTCTGCTGGTGCTGCCCGGCGTCACCCTGGCGACCCTGCCGTCACGTTCGACCATCGCCAAGCCATGACGGCCCTTGATCGGCAGGACGCGCCTCGCCATCTTCGGCGCTGACCACCATCCCCCACCGAGCGCCCCGCCGATGACCATGTCCGTTCTGCTCTGCGCTGATGATTACGGGTTGGCGCCGGGCGTCAACGCCGCCATCCGGGAGTTGATCGCGGTGGGTCGCCTGACCGCCACCTCGGTGATGAGCCTGTGCCCCTTCTGGGCGCCGGAGGCCGCCGCGTTGCGCGAACTGACCGACAAAACCGACGTCGGGCTGCATTTCACCCTGACCGACCAGACGCCGCTGGGACCGATGCCCGGGCTGGCCCCCGCCGGGCGCTTGCCGCCGCTCGGGCGCTTGATGGCGCTGGCCTATCGGGGTGGGCTGGACGCAGGCGAAATTCGCGACGAGTTGGCCCGGCAGATCGACGCCTTCGCCGCCGCATGGGGCGGCCCCCCGGCCTACATCGACGGCCACCAGCATGTTCATCAACTGCCGACGGTGCGTGACGCGGTGGTGGACGCTCTGGCCACGCTGCCGGGCGCCTATGCCCGCCGGTGCGGCGAGCCGGTGGGCGCCATCCTGCGCCGCAAGGTGGCGGTGCCGAAAACCCTGTTGATCGGCGCGTTGGGCCATGGCCTGTCCCGTCTGCTCGACGCCCGCGCCATTCCGGCCAACGACCGTTTCGCCGGGGTCTACGACTTCGCGACGACGACGCCGTTCGCCACGCTGATGCCGCGCTTTCTCGACGGTTTTCTCGACGGGCCGCCGGGGCGGAATTTGCTGATGGTCCATCCCGGCCTGCCCGACGAGGCGTTGCGCCGGGTGGACAGCCTCGTCGAGCCGCGCCGGGCGGAGTATGAGTATCTGAAGGGGCCGGAGTTCGCCGCCCTGTTGGAACAGCGCGGCGTCCGTCTGGCCCGCTTCAACGACCTCAGTCGCCGTCCCACCGCCGCAGCTTGAAGCGCTGAACCTTGCCGGTTTCGGTGCGCGGCAGGGCGTCCAGAAATTCGACGGCGCGCGGGTATTTGTAGGGCGCGATGTGGTCCTTCACATAGCTTTGCAGCAGCTCCACCAGCCGGTCGTCGGCCCGCATCCCCTCGCGGATGACGACAAAGGCCTTGGGGATGGTGCCGCGCACGGGGTCGGGAACGGCGACCACCGCGCATTCCTGCACCGCATCATGCCCCAGCAGGATGTTTTCGACCTCCAACCCGGAGATCTTGTAGCCCGCCGAGACGATCAAATCGTCGGTGCGCGCGTGGTACCAGAAGAAACCATCCTCATCGACGTGGAAGGCGTCGCCGGTCAGGTTCCAGCCCTGTTGCACATAGGCCTCTTGGCGCGGATCGTCGAGATAGAGACACCCCGTCGCCCCGCGCACCGCCAGCCGCCCGACCTGCCCCGGCGGGGCCGGACGGAAATCATCGTCCACGACCATCGCCTCATAACCCGGCACCGGCTTGCCGGTCGAACCGGGGCGAACGTCGCCCGGAACGGCGTGCAGCACCGCGTTCAGCAACTCCGTGGTGCCGAGGCTGTCGAGGATCTCCAGCCCGGTCGCCGCCCGCCAGCCTTCAAAGGTCAGCAGCGGCAGAGGTTCGCCCGCCGACACGCACAGGCGCAGCGACGACAAGCTTTCGGCCAGCGCCGGGTCGCTCTCCAGATGGGCGATCATGCCGCGATAGACGGTCGGCACGGTGAAGAGGATGGTCGCCCGATGGCGAATCGCCGCGTCGAGCAGACGGTCGTGGGTGCCGCGCTCCAGCAACACGACGGAGGCCCCGATCCGCAGCGGGAACAGCAGCAGCCCACCCAGCCCATAGGCGAAGGCCAGCGTCGGCGACCCGCAAAACACGTCGTCGGGCGTGGTGTGGAGAATGGAGCGGGGCGACAGATCGGCGATCGCCAGCACATGACGGTGCAGATGCGCCGCCGCCTTGGGCGTGCCGGTGGTGCCCGACGTGAAGGCGATCAAGGCCACATCGTCGTTCGCCGTGTCGGCGGCGGTGAAACCGGCGGGCTTTCCGGCGATTCGATGCTCCAACTCGCCGCCCTGGAAGCCGACGATGCGCATCGACGGCGCGGCGGCCTCCTCCAGATCATCCAAGTAACGCCGGTCGCACAGCGCCATGGTGATCGCCGCCCGTTCCAGCACGTCGGCCAGTTCCGGGGCGCGCAGCAGCGGCATGGTCGGCACCAGCACCGCCCCTGCCTTGATGACCGCCAACCAGCAGGCCGCCAGCATCGGCGTGTTCGGCCCGCGCAGCAGCACGCGGTTGCCGGGGACGACGCCGTAATCCTCGGTCAGGACACGGGCGATGCGGTCCACCGTGTCGCGGAGTCGCCCGTAACTCCACACCCCATCCCCGCCGATCAGGCAAGGCCGCTCGTCCCAGCCGCGTTCGCGCCAGCCATCCAACAGGACGGCGACGGCGTTCAAACGGGCGGGATAGGCAAGCTCTGGTCGGTCGAGCAGGAAATCAGGGCGTTGGGACGGCGCCGGCAAACGGTCGCGGGTGAAGCTGTCGGTGTGGCCGGATCGTTCCATACGGTCAACGCCCTCCCGCCGGAACCGGGGTTGGAGCTGTGGGATCGGTCGGACAACGCCGACAGAGAGATTGTTCCCGCGCAACCCGGTCACGGGCCGCTGCAAAGGCGTTTGCCGTCATGGATATGCTCCAACTCCCCCTGCGGTCGGCGCGCGCACGCACCGCCGTCTTTTTTAGGCTTACGACTATAGTGCCGGGGAGGGTCGCGGAGCCATGCAACGAAGGAATGGTGGGTGTACCATCAATCGCTGTTTTTGACGGGGCGAGGCTGAAGGCGCCTCCTCAGCCAACGTTGTCGGCGTCGCAGAGATACAGATCGATCTCGCCCTGTTCCATGACATGGGCCGCGCCATGGATGATGCCGTTGGCCACCTGGATGATGCGGTGGATCATCGCGACCGAGGTTTGGCAGTCGGCCCGAAGCTTGTCCGGGTCGCCGCCCTGGATGTCGGTGGCGACGCGCTCCACCGTGTGGGCGATGACCTGATGGGCCTGGGCGATGGTGTCTTCAAACGGAGCGCGGAATTTTGACGGGACATGGCCGTAGGCCTCGATCGCCAAGTCCTTGTCGGAAAAGCCGCTGTCCCGAAAATGCTCGGCGTAGGATTTGGGCTGCCAGATTTGGCACTCTTCCAGCATGTCGGGCATGTCGGGGATCATCTCGATCAACATCACAATTTCGTTGAAGTGATTGAGATAGTCTGTCGCCAGCAGGGTCTTTTCCGAAATGTTGGTGCCCTGCACGCGGACGCGCCACACCTCATAATCGGCCAATTCGTCCGGCGGAACGCCGTCGGTCACGGACAGATCGAACTCTTGGTCTTCCATGCGCCAATCCGAACCCGATGCGGCAACCGAAGGATCGCGACGCCCGGTCGCAGCCCCTCATCCCTGATGACACTGTGCCGTTGTCATTAACTTCCGATTAAGTGACTTGCAAGCGCCCGCGTGGCCGACCGACGCAAAAACACACAATCCATCCCAACGCCCCGCGCCGTCCAACACGCCAACGGCAACATTCCAAACGTCGACGAGTCAGAAAAAACGCGCCGGCCCGGGGGAGGTGCCGGCGCGTTCGAGGATCGGGAACACTCGCCTCGCCCTCGCACAGCCATAAGCCGGAGGGCAATGTCAGAGTGGCCCGATAAGTCTTTCGGAACGGTTAAAAGCCTGTTGCCGTTTGCCCTAGGAACAAAGCAAACGGGTTCGACTGCTTTGCTGTTCGAGATGTCCAACTTGAAACAGATGACGGCTGGGACGGCGAAATCTTGCCGATGACCGACGGATTGTTGCTTGTATCTTGCTCTCGACGCGCAGGGTGACGACCCGCCCGCGCGTCAGGAGCGCTCAGCGTCAGCGGAAGACCACCGTTTTGCTGCCGTTCAGCAGCACGCGATGCTCAACGTGATAGCGCACGGCGCGCGCCAGAACGACGTTTTCGATGTCCCGTCCGATGGCCACCAGATCATCCGGCGTCATCGTGTGATCGACGCGCTCGGCTTCCTGCTCGATGATCGGCCCTTCGTCGAGGTTGGACGTCACGTAATGCGCCGTCGCTCCGATCAGCTTCACGCCACGCGTGTGCGCCTGGTGATAGGGCTTCGCGCCCTTGAAGCTGGGCAGGAAGCTGTGATGGATGTTGATGACCCGCCCGGCCATCCGCTCGCACAGACGCCCGGACAGAACCTGCATGTAGCGGGCAAGAACGACCAGATCGACCTTCTCGGTCTCGACGATCTCCAACAGGCGCTCTTCCTGCTGGGCCTTGTTGTCGGAGCCGACGGGGATGTGATGGAAGGGAATGTTGTGCCACGCCGCCAACTGGTAGAAATCCCGGTGGTTGGAGACGATGGCCGGAATTTCGATGGGCAGATAGCCGGTGCGGTAGCGGTAAAGCAGATCATTCAGGCAGTGCCCGAACTTCGACACCATAATCAGCACCCGCTGGCGCCGACCGGCGTCGTGCAGCTTCCAGGTCATGGCGAAGCGGTCGGCCACATGCGCCGCGAAATCAGCCACCAGCGCCGCCTGGGACGGCCCCGCGCCGCCAGCGGAAAAATGGATGCGCAGAAAGAACAGGCCCGACACCCGGTCGCCGAACTGGGCGCTGTCGATGATGTTGCAGCTCCGCTCCGCCAGAAAGCCGGACACCGCGAACACGATGCCGACCGCGTCGGGGCAGGAGATGGTGAGGATATAGTCGGAGCCGGTGTCAGCCATCGCGCGTCTACCATTGAACGAGCACAGGAAAAGGGAGGTCTGCGTATCACGATCCACGCGCGCTTGCACCCGCTTGATGCGAAAAGCCCCTTCCCGCTCTGGGAATGGCGCAAGCCCTGACTGGCGCCCGCCGCCCGACAATGCCACAATGCCCGTCAAGCCAATGGTTGGCGATGGAGCGCTTCCATGACCTCGGGCGGAAAAATCGTCGGTGAATACACCAAGGGCAAGGTTGACAAGCTGCTGACGGCGGAAGCGTCGGACAGCGGCGCCCGCCACCGCATCCGGCATTTCCTGGAAAACATGGACGCCGCGATCCTGGAGGCCAACTGTGAGGTGATCGGGCGCGAGTTGCCGAACCTCAACCGGGATTCCTTTCTGCGCATGGCGGTCCGGGTGGCGGAACTGCGCGCGGACTACATCCGGGCGGGCATCAAGGCGGCGGAATCGCGCCGCCCCGAAGCGACGGCGGTGGCCGAATTGGCGCGCCTGCGCTCGGCCTATGAGGAAATGCAATCGGTCTACGAGGCCGCCGAGCGGGTCATCGAACGCGGGTACGTCAAGTTGGCGTGACAAAAACAAAACCCCTTCCCACCAGATCGGAGGAAAGGGGCGCTGAAGGTGTCTGGATCGTCGACCAACTGTCGACGGTTCTGACGATCACACGTCCTGGAAATGCTCCAGTTCACGACGCAGACTGGTCATTTCTTGCTTCAGACCGACAAGGCGGCCAACATCGGGGGCCGGGCGACGCTCTTCCTTTTCAAGCTCGCCTTCAACCTCGCGCTGCTCTTGCCGGATGATGTTGAACAAGGCTTTCCTCAACATCGCCACCTCCTGAGCTGATTGGTAAAATTTAATCCCTTTCCTATCCATCTTCAAGCAACGGTTTGCCCTGATGGAGTCCGCGTCAGGTTGTCACGATGACCTTTACAGAAGCAGGGGCAATATTCACTCCCGTCAATCCTCCCTCTCTTGACAAGGCTTTGCCGGGCGCCCATTGGTTAACAAGAGATGGATGTTTGGCGCGGCGTCGCTTGACGATCCTGGTGTGAGACGGTGCTTGAACAATGGACCGCAGACGGTTGTTGAGACTGGCCTTAAGCGTGCCTGTGGTGGCGCGGGCCGGGCTGCTTGCGTCTTCCATGGCCATGGCCGCCGACCCCAAGAGCGCCGCCAAGCCGTCCACGCCTGCACGCGATCGACGGCCCGCCCGCCCTCGGCTTGTCATGCTGGATCCCGGTCATGGCGGGGCGGACCCCGGCGCCATCGGCACGCATGGAACCCAGGAAAAGGACGTCACGCTGGACATCGCGCGCGAGGTCGCCCGCCTGCTGGCCGACCGCCACCGGATCACCGCGCGCCTCACCCGCAATGATGATCGCTTTCTGGCCTTGGATGACCGCGTCGCCCTGACCCGCAGGGCCGGGGCCGACCTGTTCGTTTCGATCCACGCCGACAGCGCGCCCAACGCCGACGCGCGCGGCCTGTCCGCCTACACGCTGTCCAGCAAGGCGTCGGACGGCTTCGCCTCCCGCCTCGCCCATCAGGAAAACCAGGCTGACCGTTTCGGCGGGCCGGGCCAAAAGGGCAACAAGCGGGTGGTCCAGGACATCCTTCTCGACCTGACCGCGCGCCACACCCGAAACGCGTCGTTGTTCGCCCGGCAAACCCTGGTGCGGGGCGTCGCCAAGGATCTCCGCCTTCTGGAAAATCCAATGCGATCGGCCAATTTCGCGGTGCTGAAAGCCCCCGACGTCCCGTCTCTTCTGGTCGAAACCGGCTTCCTGTCGAACCCCAAAGACGAGGATATTTTGCGCGATCCCGAAGCCCGCCGCCGGGTTTCCCGCGTGCTGGCGCGGGAGATCGCCGTGATCCTGTCCAACCGAAGCTTTGCGTGATTTCCCACCCACCGCATCCCTTCGCAGCCGCAGCAACTGCAACATCCGTGCATCACCCGAGGAGAAATCGTCGATGACTCGAAAATCATCACAGATTCCCCATTGCCAACCCTCACCCGGCGTGACTTTTTCGCGCCGCTTGCCCTGTCAACCAGGGACAACGCACGCCGGTGGGGGAACCGGCAGGGGGAGGCGCACTGTGACAGGATTCAGCCGCTTTGCGGCGCTGATGGGGCTGGCTCTGGCAGCGGGCGGGGCCTTGTCCGGCTGCGCGCCGCTGGTCATCGGCGGGGTCGGCGGCGTCGCCATGGCGGCGTCAGAGCATCGCGGACTCAAGGGCTTCGCCTCCGACACCGAAATCCGCGCCTCGATCAATCATCTCTGGTTCCAGCACAACATCAACTTGGCGTCTGGCCTTGGTTTGACGGTCGACCACGGTCGAGTCCTGCTGACCGGGCGTGTGCCGAACGCGCAAAGCCGCCTGGACGCCGTCCGTCTGGCGTGGCAGGCCGAAGGGGTCAAAGAGGTCATCAACGAAATTCAGATCAACGACGGCGGCGGTATTCTCGACAGTGCTGGCGACACCTGGATTTCGACCCAGCTGCGCACAAAAATCACCATCGACGGCGACATCCACAGTCAAAATTACAGCATCGATACGGTCGATGGCGTCGTCTATCTGATGGGAACGGCGACCACCCAGGCCGAATTGGACCGGGTGATCGAACATGCCCGGTCCGTCGCCAACGTCCAACGCGTTGTCAATTACGTCCGTCTTATCTCCAGCCTTTGAGATCGAAACCACATCGCCATGGCCTCCGCCTTCGCCCGTATGACCACGCTCTTCCGCTGCGCATTGTTTGTCCTCGTCACGCTGGTCTTGGCGGCGATGGCGACCGGCGGGGCCATGGCGCAGGAATCCGGACCGGCGAACCGGATGTTCGTTCAGGCTCTGCAACTGATCAAGCAAGCCGACAACAGCCTCGACGTCGCCGAGGAAGCACGCCTTCTGAAAGACGCCGACAAGCTGTTCAACGAGATCGTCACCAAATATCCCGACAGCGCGCTGGCGGTGCAACTCGTCACCAACCAGTTCGTTGGCGATTTCGATTTCTATGATTTCCGCGCCCGCATCCGGGCCATGGTCTGCAACGAGCCGCTGGCCAGCCTGTGCTTCCTGCATCGGATCGGCGAGATGCTGCCGCCGGTGGAAACCCCCATCGCCGCCGCACGGTGGGATTGGCTGTCGCTGGCCGTCGCCTATCACCAGATCGGCGACACGGGCCGCGCCAAGGAAATCGTCGCCCCCTTCGTCAGCGCCGTCCGGCGTGGCGGGGTCGCTGACAGTTCGGGCCAGGATCTGTTCGTCGCCCGCGCCTTGACCCTGATGGGCCAGACCCAATTGGCGTTGGACATCACCCGGCAGATCGCCGATTGCTCGACCCGAATCTACAACCTCGCCGACATCGCCAAGGCCGCCGCGTGGCGGGGCGATCTGGGATTGACCAACGCGCTGGCCGAGGAGGCCAAAAACTTCGCGACCTCGCACGGTTGCTCGTGGGAGTTGGGGCTGGTCGCGCAAACCCTGCTGCGCGCCGGGAAAGAGGCGCAGGCCCGCACCCTGTTTCTGAACATTGTGGAAACCCAATTCTCCAAATTCAAGGAAACCCGGGGCGAATGCTGCCCGCCGGAATTGGCCGTGGCGGCTGCGGAAATGGGCGACGCCGCGTTGGCGCTGTCGCTGCTGCGCACCGTGCAGGACGAAAACCCCTGGACCATCCCGGCGGTGCTGGGCCGCATGGCCCGCCGTGGCGAGGGCGCGCCCGCGCTGGCCTACGCCGAGCAGGTGGCCGACACCGACATCCGGGGGGAGGCTTACGCCGAACTGATCGAAGCGGCGTTGAAACGCGGCGACCCGACCACCGCCAATGACCTGATGAAACGGCTGAGCAAGCTGGCCGATGACGCTGCCGGTCGCCGCCCCGGCCTTCTGGCGCAAAGGGCCAAGGCGGAAAAGGCGCTCTACAACGACGACCGTTGGCGCCGCAGCTTCCAGTTGGCGATCAACGCGGCGGAGAAATCCAGCAACTTCGTCCGCCGCGACATCGGCGCGCCGCTGCTGGCCGCCCTGGTCCGCATCGAAACCGGACACCCCATGTTGGATTGAGGGGCTGGGGGCGGTTACGCCCCACCGCCGATCAAACCCTCCAATTGCCCGCGCAGCCCGGTCAAAATCGCCTGTGACAGCGCCGGATCGGTCTGGGCGGTGGCGCGGGCCAGCGCCACGCCGCCAACCAGCGCCGAGACAATCGTCACGGCGCGGGCGTCGCGCTCCGCCTCCGGCGCGACCGACGGCGGCAAACGGTCACGCACCACCGCGACGAACCGTTCCACCCCGCTGGTGAAGCGCGCCTGCACGGCGGGATCCTGCCGCCCCGCCTCGGTGGCGAAGGCCGGCATCGGGCAACCGGCGTCGGGCCGGTCGCGGTGCAGTTCCGACAAGTAGCGGTCGAGGAAGGCGGCCAACGGCCCGTTGGCCGCCGCCTCGTCATGCGCCAGCCGGTCCAAGCTGTCCTGAAAGGCGGCGTCGCACGCCTCGGCGGCCAGCGCGTCTTTGGACGCGAAATGGCCGTAGAAGCCGCCATGGGTCAGACCGGCGGCCTTGGTGATTTCCGCCACCCCCACCTTGTCAAAGCCGCGTTCGCGGAACAGCCGGCCCGCCGCCGTGACGATGGCCGCGCGGTGTTCCGCCGCCTTTTCCTTGGAAACCTTCACGCCCCGCCCTCCACGCAACGCTGACGCGCGCCGAGCGACGGCGTCCGCGTTTATTCATGATTGTCATCATCAAAAAATCATTCATGATGATCGTCATCATAAACCGCGCCCGACCAAACAGCAACCGCGCTGCCCCGGTCGGGCTTTGAACAGGAAACAGGGCAATGACGGACATGACGGGTGGCGTGGCCTTGGTGACAGGCGGAACCTCGGGCATCGGGCGGGCGACCGCGTTGGCCTTCGCCAAGGCGGGGGCCACCGTGATCGTCACCGGACGGCGTGAGGCCGAAGGCCAGGAAACCGTGGCGCTGATCGATCAAGCGGGCGGAAGCGGTCGGGGCGTGTTCCTGCGCGCCGATCTGTCCGATTCCGCCGAGGTCGCGGCCCTCTTCGCCCGGATCGAACGTGATTTCGGTCGCCTGGATTTCGCCTTCAACAACGCGGGCGTCCACAGCGCCAGCCCGTTGGCCGGGGCCAGCGAAGAGGAATTCGACCGCATCATGGCCACCAACGTGAAGGCCGTGTGGCTGTGCCTGAAGCATGAGGTCGCCATCATGCAGCGCCAGGGCAAGGGGGCCATCGTCTCCACCGGCTCCGTCCTCGGCCAGATCGGGTTGGCGGGCAACAGCGTCTATTCCGCCAGCAAGGCGGCGGTGGAGGGCATGAGCCGCAGCGCCGCCATCGAGGTCGCTAAATCCGGCGTTCGGATCAACACCGTCTGCCCGGCGATCATTCAGACGCCGATGGCCCAAGGCTCCTTCGGCGGGGCGGCGGCGGTGGACGCCGCGTTGGGGCCGCTCCACCCCATCGGGCGGGTCGGACGTCCCGAGGAGGTTGCCGCCGCCGTGGTCTGGCTCTGCTCCGACGCCGCGTCCTTCGTCACCGGCCAGTCGATCAACGTCGATGGCGGCCTGACGGCGCAGTGACGTCCTGTCCACCCCCCAACTGGAAAGACCAAACGCCATGAACCAATCCGATCCTGTCGTCATCGTCGCCGCCGCCCGCACCCCGCTTGGCCGCTTCCAGGGGGATTTGTCCGGCTTGACCGCCCCGGCGCTGGGCGCGCACGCCGTCCGCGCCGCGTTGAGCCGGTCCGGTCTGTCCGCCGACCGCATCGACGAGGTTTTGTTGGGCTGTGTGCTCCCCGCCGGTCAAGGGCAGGCGCCCGCCCGGCAGGCGGCGCGCGGGGCCGGGCTGCCGGACGCCGTCGGGGCGACCACCATCAACAAGGTCTGCGGATCGGGGATGAAGGCGACGATGCTCGCCCATGATCTGATCCGCGCCGGATCCGCCGACATCGCGCTGGCGGGCGGCATGGAAAGCATGTCGAACGCGCCCTATCTGCTGGCCAAGGCGCGCGGCGGCTACCGGGTCGGGCATGACCGCCTGTTCGACCATATGATGCTCGACGGGTTGGAGGACGCCTATGAAGGCGGTCGCCCGATGGGCGATTTCGGCGAGGCCACCGCCGCGCGTTACGGCTTCACCCGCGCCGACCAGGATTCTTACGCCATAGAAACCCTGACCCGCGCGCGGGCGGCGATTGAAAGCGGCGCGTTCGTCGATGAAATTGCTCCGATCACCGTGTCCGCCAAGGGCGGCGACCGGCTGATCGCCCAGGACGAGCACCCGTTGAAGCTGTCGGCGGACAAGATCCCCACCCTGAAACCGGCCTTCCGCCGCGACGGAACCATCACGGCGGCCAGTTCCTCGGCCAACGCCGACGGGGCGGCGGCGCTGATCCTCACCCGCCGTTCCTTGGCCGAGCGGGAGGGGTTGCCGATCCTCGCCACCATTCTCGGCCACGCGACCCACAGCCAGGATCCGGCCTGGTTCACCACCGCGCCAATCCCGGCGATCCGCAAGCTGTTGGATCGGGTGGGCTGGTCGGTCGCCGACGTCGATCTGTTCGAGATCAACGAGGCTTTCGCCGTCGTCGCCATGGCCGCCCAGCGCGATTTGGGCATCCCGGCCAGCGCATTGAACGTGAATGGCGGGGCCTGCGCGCTGGGGCATCCCATAGGGGCGACTGGGGCGCGGTTGATCGTCACCCTGCTGCACGCGCTGGCCGCGCGCGGCTTGCGGCGCGGCGTCGCCTCCCTCTGCATCGGCGGCGGCGAGGCGACGGCCATCGCGGTGGAACGTCCAGCCTGACGGCGGCGGGGGAATTCAAGGAATCGCGGCGGCGACCATCGACAAAGGCCTCTGTGGGGCCTAGATAACCGCCCACAGCGGTCCGCTGCCGGTTTTGCGGCGGTCTTGCCCCACAGTCGATGGACGGACCATGGACAAACTGCACGCGATGCGCGTTTTCGTCCGCGTCGTCGAGACCAACAGCTTCACCCGCGCGGCGGAAACGCTGGGGCTGCCGCGCGCGTCGGTGACGACGACCATCCAGAATCTGGAAGCGGCGCTGGGAACCCGCCTGTTGCAGCGGACCACGCGCAAGCTGAACCTGACGCTGGACGGCGCCGCCTATCTGGAGGGGGTGACCCGCATCCTGTCCGACCTGGAGGAGGTCGAATCCTCCTTCACCAGCACGCGCAAGGCGCCGCGCGGGCGGTTGCGGGTGGACATGTCCGGCTCCATCGGGCGGTTGTTGCTGATTCCGGCGCTTCCTGAATTCCATGCGAAATACCCCGACATCGAAATCATGATCGGGTTGAGCGACCGCCCCATCGACCTGATCCAAGAGGGCGTCGATTGCGTGCTGCGCGCCGGGGATTTGCAGGATTCCAGCTTGATCGGGCGGCGGGTCGGGGCCTTTCGCCCGATCACCTGCGCCAGCCCGGATTACCTCGCCCGCCACGGCCTGCCGACGACGCTGGAGGATTTGGAGCGGCACACCGCCGTCAACTACTTCACCCGCACCGGCAAGCTCTATGGCCTGCACTTTGAACGCGACGGCGAAAGCCTGGAGGTCGCCATGAAGGGCAAGGTGTCGGTCAACGACGCCGACGCCTATGTGACTTGCGGGGTGGAGGGGCTGGGCATCGTCCAACCGGCGCGCTTCATGGCCCTGCCGCATCTGCGCGACGGCGCGTTGATCGAGATCCTGAGCGACTGGCGTCCGCCGCTGGTGCCGATTTCGGCGCTTTACCCGCACAACCGCCATCTGTCGCCCAAGGTCCGCGTTTTCGTCGATTGGGTGGCGGAGCTGTTCGAGCGCTGCCCGCTGATGCAGGGCGAGGACATCCTTCCCGACTGCGGCGAGAAATTGGGCAAGCGCGCCAAACCCGCCCGCAAGGCCGCCGCCGCGCCCAACGTGCTGGAGGACGCGGTGGACACCCACCTGTGCGTGGTCTGACCCCCGCTCCGCCCATTGATCCGGCGATTTGACCCGGCGATTGTTCGTCCAATCCGAATTGTGTTGGCCGCAACCCGCTGTTTATCGTGATCCCACCGCCGCCCACACTCCACCGCGTTGCAATGCGGAAGGGGCGCTGGGCGCCAAGGGAACATGGATCGGTCATCGCGTCAGCCACACAGCGTCACACACCCCGCCCCCTGCCCGCTCGCCGTCGATGACCGGACCATCGTCGGCCACGCGCAGGATATCCGGCTTCGGCTTTACCGCCCGCTGATCGGGCTGGCGGTTCCGGCCCTGCTTTATCTGCACGGCGGCGGTTTCACCGGCGGATCGCTGGAGGACGCGGAGACCGCCGCGTCGATGATCGCCGAGACCATTCCGGCGCTGGTCGTGTCGGTCGGCTATTCGCTGGCCCCGCGACACCCCTTCCCCACCGCCGCCCACGACGCCCACCGCGCCGCCCTGTGGACACAGGACGCCGCGCAGGAGCTGGGCGTCACCGGCGCGCTGGGCGTGGCCGGGCATGACGCGGGCGGCCATGTCGCCGCGTCCTTGACCTTTCTGGCCCGCGATCTGGGCGAGGTCGCCATCGCCGCGCAGGTGCTGCTCGGCCCCATGCTGGACCCCAGCATGACCCGCGCCAGCCAAACCACCATCCGCGAGGCCCAGGCGATGGGCGGCGAAGAGGCCGTCGCCTCCTGCGCCAAATGCTACCGCGCGTATTTGCCCGAGGCGTCGCAACGGCTGCACCCCTACGCCGCCCCGTTGGAATCCCGCCGTCTGGCCAATCTGCCGCCCGCCTTGATCGTCACCGCGCAGAACGACGTGTTGCGGATCGAGGCGGAACATTACGCCGCCAACCTGATCGCGGCGGGGGTCCCGACCGAGGTCACGCGCTTTCCCGCCATTTCCAACCGCGCCTTGCCGAACCACCGCCCTGCCCTGCTGGCCGCCGCCGATTTCTTGCGTCGCCGCCTGACCGCCGCCGCTTAACCGTCATTTTTCCGGGAGCTTGTCATGCCCATCCTGTCCCGCCCGAAACTGGCCCTTCTGCTGGCGGCCAGCGTCGCCACCGCCGCCGCCGTCGGCGGTGGCGGCCTGTCGATCAACCAGAGCCGCGCCGACGCGCCATCATCCGCCGCCGCCCCGCCGCCGCCCGAGGTGGACGTCGCCACCGTCGTCGCCCGGCAAATTACCGACTGGCAAACCTATTCCGGGCGACTGGAAGCGGTGGAGCGGGTGGAGATCCGCCCGCAGGTGTCCGGCTCCATCGTCGCCGTGCATTTCCGCAACGGCGCGTTGGTCAAGCAGGGCGAAATCCTGTTCACCATCGACCCGCGCCCCTATCAGGCCGAAGTCGCGCGGGCAGAAGCGCAGATCGCCGCCGCGCAAGCCCAACTGCGTTTCACCACCGCCGATTTCGACCGCGCCCAACGCCTGATCCAGAACGCCACCATCTCCCGCCAGTCGCTCGATGAAAAGGACAACGCCGCGCGCGCGGCGGCGGCCAATCTGAAGGCGGCGCAGGCGGCGTTGGAGATCGCCCGCCTCAATCTGGATCACACTCAAGTCACGGCCCCGGTGTCGGGCCGCGTGTCGCGGGCCGAGGCGACGGTGGGCAATCTGGTCGCGGCGGGCGCGACGGCGGCCCCCTTGACGATTCTGGTGTCGGTCTCGCCGATTTACGCCGCCTTCGACGTGGATGAGCAGACCTATCTGCGCCACATCGCCACCATGAAGGACGCCGCCAACGTGCCGGTTCAGCTTGGTCTGGCCAGCGAGAGCGGCTATTCGCGCCAGGGCGTGGTCGAGCATGTCGACAACCGGCTGGACGCGGCGTCCGGCACCATCCGCGTCCGCGCCACCTTTGACAATTCCGATGGGCTGCTGGTTCCCGGCCTGTTCGCCCGCGTCAAGGTTGGCGGCAGCGCCCCGCACGACGCGCTGATGGTGGAGGACCGCGCCATCAACACCGACCAGGACAAGAAATTCGTCCTGGTCGTCGGCGCCGATGACCGCGTGCAGTACCGCCCCATCACCTTGGGCGCGCTGCAAAGCGGCCTGCGGGTGGTGACGGGCGGCCTGTCGGCGGGGGAGCGCGTCATCGTCAACGGCACCCAACACGCCCGCCCTGGATCCCGCGTCGCCCCGCGCGCGGTGGCGATGGACGGCAAGGCCGCCGAATTCATCCAGACCGCCGCCAAGCCCTAAGCGCCGCCCAGATTTGAGCCGCCGCCCGTCGGAGAGCCGCACATGAACATCTCGAAATTCTTCATTGATCGCCCGATCTTCGCGGGCGTTCTGTCGGTGGCGCTGTTTCTGGCGGGGGCGATCTCGCTGTTCCAGTTGCCGATTTCCGAATATCCGGAGGTGGTCCCCCCCTCCGTCGTCGTTCGCGCCCAATTCCCCGGCGCGAACCCCAAGGTCATCGCCGAAACCGTCGCCTCGCCGTTGGAGGAGCAGATCAACGGCGTTGAGAACATGCTCTACATGCAGTCGCAGGCCAACAGCGACGGCAACATGGCGCTGACCGTCACCTTCAAGCTGGGAACCGACCCGGACAAGGCCCAGCAACTGGTGCAAAACCGAGTGTCGCAGGCTCTGCCCCGCCTGCCGTCCGACGTGCAGCGGCTGGGGGTGACGACGGTCAAAAGCTCCCCCACCCTGACCATGGTGGTGCATCTGCTGTCGCCCAACGACCGCTACGACATGACCTATCTGCGCAACTACGCCCTGTTGAACGTCAAGGACCGGCTGGGCCGGATTCCCGGCGTCGGCGAGGTGCAATTGTGGGGTTCGGGCGATTACGCCATGCGGGTGTGGCTCGACCCCAACAAGGTGGCGCAGCGCGGTCTGACCGCGACCGACGTGGTGGCGGCGATCCGCGAGCAGAACATCCAGGTCGCGGCGGGCGTCATCGGCGCGTCGCCCACCCTGCCCGACGTGCCGCTGCAACTGTCGATCAACGCGCGCGGCCGCCTGAAAACCGCCGAGGAGTTCGGCGAGGTGGTGTTGAAGACCAGCCCCGACGGCGGCGTGACCTATCTGCGCGACGTGGCGCGGGTCGAGCTGTCCGCCGCGCAATATGGTCTGCGCTCTCTGTTGGACAACAAACCGGCGGTCGCCATGGCGATCAGCCAAGCCCCCGGCGCCAACGCGCTGGCGATTTCCGACCAAGTCCGCGTGACGATGGCGGAGTTGAAGGCCGACATGCCCGACGGCGTCGATTTCAGCATCGTTTATGACCCGACCCAATTCGTCCGTTCCAGCATCGAGGCGGTGATCCACACCCTGTTGGAAGCCATCGCGCTGGTGGTTCTGGTGGTCATCGTCTTCCTTCAGACATGGCGGGCCTCGATCATCCCCTTGCTGGCCGTGCCGATCTCCGTCGTCGGCACTTTTTCGCTGATGCTGGGGTTGGGCTATTCGATCAACGCGCTGTCGCTGTTCGGCATGGTGCTGGCCATCGGCATCGTGGTGGACGACGCCATCGTCGTGGTCGAGAACGTCGAACGCAACATCGAGTCCGGCCTGTCGGCCAAGGAGGCCACCTACCGCGCCATGCAGGAGGTCAGCGGGCCGATCATCGCCATCGCCTTGACGCTGGTCGCCGTTTTCGTGCCGCTGGCGGCGATGTCCGGCCTGTCGGGCGAGTTCTACAAGCAGTTCGCGATGACCATCGCGATCTCGACGGTGATTTCCGCCTTCAACTCGCTGACCCTGTCGCCCGCGCTGGCGGCGGTGCTGCTGCGCGGCCATGACCAGCCGCAGGATTGGCTGACCCGCGCGATGAACCGGGTGTTCGGCGGCTTTTTCCGTCTGTTCAACCGGGTGTTCCACCGGGCGTCCACCGGCTATGGCCGGGGCGTTGGCGGGGTGGTGCGCCGCAAGGGCGTGATGATGGTCCTGTACGCCGGGCTGCTTGGCCTGACGGTGTTTCTGGGGCAGGCGGTGCCGATGGGCTTCGTTCCGGCGCAGGACAAGGAATACCTCATCAGCTTCGCCCAGCTTCCCAACGGCGCCTCGCTCGACCGGACCGAAGCGGTGATCCGTCAGATGACCGACATCGCGTTGAGCCGCCCCGGCGTGCAAAGCGCCGTCGCCTTCCCCGGCCTGTCGGTCAACGGCTTCACCAACAGCTCCAGCGCCGGCATCGTCTTCGTCACCCTGAAGCCCTTCGCCGAGCGTCATGATCCGTCCCTGTCGGCGCTGGCCATCGCCGGTGATCTGCAAAAGCGTTACGCAGGATTGAAAGAGGCCTTCGTCGCCATCTTCCCACCGCCGCCGGTGCTGGGGCTTGGCACGCTGGGCGGCTTCAAGATGCAGTTGGAGGACCGGGGCGCGCTGGGGTACGAGGCGCTGAACGCGGCGGTCGGCGCCTTCGTCAAGCAGGCGATGCAAACGCCGGAGCTGGGGCCGAGCTTTTCCAGCTATCAGATCAACGTGCCGCAGTTGGACGTCGATCTCGACCGGGTAAAGGCCAAACAGCAGGGCGTGGCGGTCGGCGACGTGTTCGACACCATGCAGATCTATTTGGGGTCGCTTTACGTCAACGACTTCAACAATTTTGGCCGCGTCTATCAGGTGCGCGTGCAGGCCGACGCGCCGTTCCGCGCCGAATCCGCCGACATCGGTTTGCTGAAGACCCGCAACGCCCAAGGGGCCATGGTGCCGCTGTCCTCGCTGGTGACGGTCAACCAAAGCTACGGGCCGGAAATGGTGGTGCGCTACAACGGCTACACCGCCGCCGACATCAACGGCGGCCCGGCGCCCGGCTTCTCCTCCGGCCAAGCCCAGGCGGCGGCGGAGCGAATCGCGGCGGAAACCCTGCCGCGCGGCGTCCGATTCGAGTGGACCGACCTGACCTATCAGCAAATCCTGGCGGGCAATTCGGCGCTGTGGATCTTCCCCATCAGCATCCTGCTCGTCTTCCTGGTGCTGGCGGCCCAGTATGAAAGCCTGACCCTGCCGCTGGCCATTCTGCTGATCGTGCCGATGAGCCTGATGTCGGCGCTGGCCGGGGTGTGGCTGACCGGCGGCGACAACAACATCTTCACCCAGATCGGCTTCATGGTGCTGGTTGGGCTGTCGGCCAAGAACGCCATCCTGATCGTCGAGTTCGCCCGCGAGTTGGAGCATCAGGGCCGCAGCGCCGTCCAGGCCGCCATCGAGGCCAGCCGTTTGCGGCTGCGCCCGATCCTGATGACCTCCTTCGCCTTCATCATGGGCGTGGTGCCGCTGGTGACGTCGACCGGGGCCGGGTCGGAGATGCGGCACGCCATGGGCGTCGCCGTGTTCTTCGGGATGCTGGGCGTCACCCTGTTCGGTTTGATCCTGACGCCGGTCTTCTATGTGCTGCTCCGCCACATGGTGGGCAGCCACCGCCGGGCGCCGGTGGGCGCGGCGTTGCCGTTCGCCGGGGAACCCGCGCCGGGTTACGGCGACGACTGATACAATGCAAGACAACTGACACAAAAGCTTGATTTGAGAAGGGGCCAGCGGGCGCGGCAGGATGCCGCCGCCCGCCCGTGCCTTGCGGCGGGTCTGATTCGGGGGGATGGGCCATGTCCGAGAAAGTTTACAACGTCCTTTTCGTCTGCACCCACAATTCGGCGCGCAGCATCATGGCGGAATGCCTGATGCGCCGCTGGGGGGCCGGACGCTTCGTCGCCCATTCAGGCGGCAGCAACCCGGCGGGGCAGATCAACCCCTACACCATCGCGACGCTGGAAGCCTTCAATTACAAGACCGACGGCCTGCGCTCCAAAAGCTGGGACGAGTTCGCCATGCCCGGCTCCCCGCCGCTGGATTTCGTCTTCACCGTCTGCGATCAGGCGGCGGGCGAGACCTGCCCGGCCTTCATCGGCGCGCCGCTGACCGCCCATTGGGGCGTCGAGGATCCCTCGGCCACCGAAGGCTCGGAAGACAAGATCCGCCGCGCCTTCCGCCGCGCCTATGTCGAGCTGGAAAGCCGCATCAAGATCTTCTCCAGCCTGCGGGTCGAGGCGTTGGACAAGCTGAGCCTGCAAAGCTCCCTGCACATGATCGGCACCGTGCGCAATCAACAGCCCGACGCGCAAACGGGCGCCTGACCAGGAACAGGGCGGGGGGGAGCGATCCCCCTTCCCTCACAACACCTGTTTGGGCAGCGTCAGCAATTCTTTACGGATGCGAGTCAGGCTGGGTTGATTGTCGGGGCCAAAGGCGATGGGGCGGCACAGATGCATGGCGGTCAGCCCGACGCGCGCCGTCAGCAAGCCGTTGATGACGCCCTGCCCCATCCGGGTGGAGATCGCGGCGGCGATGGATCCGCCCAGCGCCTCCACCGCCACATGATGGGCGCTTTCGCTCAAGCCCGCGACGGCGATGTTCGCCAGCATCCGGCGCGTCAGCCGCAGCGAGCCAAAATAGCCGGGCCGCGCGCCGTAAAGCGCGGCGATCTCGCGGACCAAATTCAGGTTGCGCCACAGCACGACCGCCAGATCGAGCAGCGCCGAGGGGCTGAGCGCCGTGGCCACCGCCGTGTCCCGCGCCGCCCGCAAGACGCGCTGGTAGGCGAGACGGTCCAGCGGGGTCAACAATTCCCGGTCCAACAGGCGGACGATTTCGCCATCGTCGTGCGCGTCGGTGACGTGGTCGCGCAGGCGGGCCAGCGCCGGTTGCAGTTCGACGCGCGGGGCGTAGAGCGCGGTCAGCGCCCCAGCGAAGCGGGCGGCGGCCCCGTGATGTTGGTCAAGGCTCAAGCGTTCGGCCTCGCCGCGCAACGCCTCGATCCGCCGCAAACGGCGCAGGGCGCGTCCTTCGCCAATCAGCAAGCCGACGACGGCCACGCTGGCCCCGGCGACCAGCAGCGCCGTAGCCAAGCCAAGAACGGCGCTGGCGGCGAAGGCGCGGGCCAGCAAATCCGCCGTGTCCAGCCCCACCGCCACCAACAGCAATCCGGCGACCGCCCCGACCAGCCAGCGCCCGATCCGGCGCGGCGGCGGATCGGGCCGATCCGGCAGATCGGGCGTGGTGGGGAGCGTTTCCAGCCGGTTGTCGGTCAACAGCGCCTCTTCCTCCGCCACCGGCAGCGGGGCGGCGGCGGCGAGGTCAAGCTCCATCGGCGGCGTCCAAGCCGCGTCGCGCGCGCTCATTCCAGATAATCCCCCAGCAGGAATTGCAGCGCCTGATCGACCCGGATGTGGGGCAGGCCGCGCGGGTCGCGGCCCAGATCGGCGGGCGGGCGGAAGGGCAGGAAATTGTATGGGTGCTCGCGCCCCGGCGGGAAGGCGTCGGCGTCCTCCGGGATTTCGCCGGGGAACAGCACGGTCGGGCGGTCGCGCCCCACCGGGATTCCGCGCACGCAGCGCAATTGCCGCCCCTCATGCTCCGCCGTCACGCTGTCGGTGCATTTCAACGCGGCGATGGCCATGGTCTCCACCTCCGCCCCGTCGAAGCGGATGGTGGAGCGGGCGTTGCCGACCAACTGGTCGAGCAGACCGCGCAAATGCGCGTGCTGGTGCGCGGCGATGTGGTCGGCCTTGGTCGCGGCGAACAGAACCCGGTCGATCTTGCCGCCGAACAGCCAGTCGAACCAGCCCGAGGAGCCATGGCGGAACGGCTCCAGGCTCAATTCCAGGGCGCGTTTCATGTCGGCCATGCCGAACGGCCCGGCGTTCAGCGCCCCCAACACGTCGATCAACACGATCTGGCGGTCGAGCCGGGCGAAATGATCGGCGAAGAAACGGCGGACGACGTTGGTCTTGTACGCCTCGTACCGGGTGTCCATCAGTTCCCACAGGCTGCCGCGTCCGCAAGCGCCGCCGGGCAAGGGGCAGAAGGTCAGCAGCGGCGCGTCCTTCAGATCGCCCGGCTCGACGAAACGGCCCGGCTGGATGAGGCTGAGCAGCGTGTCGGCGCGGCGGCAATCATGCAGATAGTCGGTGTAGAGCGCCGCGCCACGCCGGGCGTCGTCTTCCGCCGCCGGGGCCGCCGGGTCGATGTCGCCCAGCCAGCCGCGCCACAGCGCCGACAGCCGGTCGCGCGGCGGTTGGGCGGCCAGATCCAGCGTCAAGGCGCTCCATTCGGCGAAGCTCAGGCGCAGCAGCGGCAGGTCGAGCAGCCATTCGCCGGGGTAATCGACGATGTCAAGGTTGAGCGTCGCCATCGGCTGCACCGTGCGGATCAAGGCCGATCCGGGGCGGTAGCGCAGGGAGACGCGCAATTGGCCGATGCCCTTCGTCGTGTCCGGCCAGCGCGGTTCCGGCCCGGTCAGCGCCGCCAGATGGCCTTCGACGTCAAAACGCGGCACGTCGGGATCGGGCTGCGGGCGCAGGCGCGACGCCTGGAAGCGGCCCGTGGACACGACGTCCAGAAAGGGCAGCCGCCCGGCCTTCAACAGATTGTCCACCAGGGCGGTGACGAACACCGTCTTGCCCGACCGGCGCAGGCCGGTGACGCCCAGACGGACGTTGGTCTCCATCAGGGCACCGACGTCGAAAACATTGCTCAGATCGGGAAAACGCACGGTCGCCGCTCAATCACCGGACAGGGGAATCGCCCCTATATGGGGATGGTTTCCGGCAATCCCAGGGTTGTCCCCGCTCACACCGGCGGAATGTAGTTCGGCATCAATTTCGCCTGATCGCCGACATACACCGAACAGCGCGCGTCCTGGTCGAGGAAGAAATAGACCTTGCCGGGCTGCCGCTTGTTCTGCGGATCCTCCAGATTGGCCCCGCCGGAAAAGGCGACGCCATAACGCCGCCCTGGCGTCACCGCCCAATAATAGCCGTCGCTCATCTGCTGGAAGGTTCCCGCCATGCAGGCCTGAGTCAGCGTCTTGTCGTAGGCCGCCAGACCGTCCAGCCCCTTGGGCAGTTTGTAGACGGCGCGGGCGGGGGCGTAGAGGATGCGCGGCGGCGACAAGGTCCGAGGCGGCAGAGAGCGGTAAAGAAAATGGCGGTTGGTCGGCGGCCAATCGGTCTTGGGGATGTCGTCGGCGAACGCCGCGCCCAAGGGCAGCCCCGCCGCCAACAGCGCGAAAACGGAACCAACCAACGCCCGCGACATTCCACCCACTCCCCAGCGTGACCGTGGGCGCATGTTACCACATTGACATGGTCAACGCACGGACGGGTTGTTGGCGACGAAGGCGAAATAGGGCAAACGGCGCACCGCGTCGGCCACCATCAGATAGGCGACGACGAAGGCGAACAGGGAACTGAGGAAATAGCCGTAGCCGTACCAAGCGAACCCCATGTCGCTGAACAGCAGGGTGAAACCGACATTCGCCGCCAGATAGACCAGTTGAACCGCCAAATTGCGCCGCCGCAGATCGAAATAGGCCAGAATCACCGTGCAAAATAGGAACATCGACTGGAAAAACGCTCCCAACGCGCCAAAACGGAACATGCCGATCTGCTGGTAATGCAGCCCCAGCGTCCCGATGATGGCGGGTGCGGTGAAGATGGTGACGGCGCACACCGCCCCTTGCAGGATGACCAGATTGCGGCAGCTTTCCAGCAGCGCCGATATGATGGAGCGATGGTTGCGGGCGATCTGGTCGTAGGTCGCGTGCTGTTGAATGTCGCGGTAGAAACCTTGGTAATGCTCGAAGAAGCGGGTTTCGATGTTCACCGTGAACAGGGTCAGGGCGGGCAGGATGGTCAAATAGGCCACGAACATGGCGCTGTCATATTCGGTGTAGATCACCATCGCGCCGGAGATGATTTCCCGTTCCGGCACGAACCACATGACCCATTTGTCCGACCAGACGGCCAGATTGGCGACCAGACCGATCAACGCCAGATCCCAATATTTGGGGAAATAGGACAAAAAGGCGAAAAGCCGCGCCACCTTGTAGGGGTATTCGGCGAACACCCGCGCGATCAACCCGAACTGAATCCCGGCCAGCCCCAGCGAGAACCCCCACACCATCCCCGGCGCGCCGTACAGGCTGCCGAACAGCGCCGTCGTGGCGATGCCGACCAGCATGCCGACGCCAAAGGCGGTGGTGACGGACAGGTAATCCTTCAGCGCCGACAGGAAGATCGACACCACCCAGATGCCGCAAACCAGAAAGAAATTGACCAGCCCGCCCAGCATGATCGGCGTCGGCAGATCGCTGAAGAACAGATAGAACGGCCCAGCGGTCAGCGCGGCGATGGCGTAGGCCAAACCCAGCGTCGCCAGCAGCATGCCGGGGGCGGCGTCCACCTCCTTGGAGTAAATGGCGTCGGCCAGATAGCGGGTGGCGACCAGCACCAGCGGCCCGGTGAAGACCACCGAGAAACAGAAATTGTAGATGACGACGACGCGGAACAGGGCCAGTTCCTCCAACCCCACCATGTCGCGCCCGACAAAATTGATCCCGGCCAGCGCCAGAATGGTGAACATCCAGGGGCCGGAGGTGATGAAGGCCGAATGGGCGTAGCCTTGCAGCACCCCCAGCAGATCGTCGCGCCGCGCCAGCTTGCGGAGCGCGAAGCCAATGCCCGCCATCAGTCGATCCCCGTCTGGTAATGGACCGTCCCGCGAAAATCCGGGTCGAACAGGGTGGGCCGGTCGGGCTTGGCGATGTGCTCGTCATAGATGGCGCGGTAAATGCGGTCGATCTCCACCTTGTCGTAATAGCGGGCGACCCGCTTGGCGATGGCCTCCCCGCATTTCTCCCGCCATGGCCGGTCGAGCAGCAGGGCGCGCAACTCCCGCGCCGTGTCCAGCGGGCTGGCCAGGGGGGTGATCGCCCCGCCCGCCCCCAGCGGCGGATCCTCGTCAGGCCGCCCCAGCAACAGTTCAGAGCAAGACCCCACGTCGGTCGCCACGCTCGGCACGCCCGACGCGCCCGCCTCCAGAATGACCAGCGGTTGCGCCTCGCTGACGCTGGTCAGGGCGATGGCGTCCACCCGGCCCAGCCAGTCGGTCAGCTTGACCCGCCCGGCGAAGATCACCGTGTCTTCCAGCCCCAGATGCTTGACGATGGTTTTGCATTCCTCGACATAGCCGGGATCCTCCTCCAACGGCCCGAGGATCATCGCCTTCACGTCGGGGATGTCCTCGCGCAGGATTCCGGCGGCGCGGATGTAGGTCTTCACGTCCTTGATCGGCACGACACGCCCGATCAACGCGATGGTCGGCGGGCGGTTGGCCTCCTCGCGCTTCACCTTGGAATAGCCGTCATAATCGATGCCGTTCGGCACCACCTTCAATTTGGCCGGATCGGCCCCCTGGCGGCGCTGGAACTCCTGATTGCCGCCATACAAGGTGAAAATCTTGTCGCAGGCGTCGTAACAGGCTTTGGAGTAGCTGGCGAAGGTGTCGAGCCACAAATCCCGCAAATCGCGCTTCTTCTTGTCGAGCGCCAGCGAGGTGTCCGCGCCCTCGAACAGCCATTCGGCCATCAGAATTTCGATGCGCCGTTCGTTGGTGTAGATGCCATGTTCGGTCAACACCGCCGGTCGTCCGGTTTCCAGCGCGGCGCGCGCGGCGAACAGCCCGGCGTATCCGGTGGAAATGGCGTGGTAGATTTTGCAGCGGGGCATCGGCGCCAGCATGGTGGCGAACAGCCCGCTCATCAGCGCCCGCGATCCCCAAAAATACTCCAGAAAGGACGCGTCGGGCAGCGCCGCCCGGCACATCCGCACCACCATGTGAAAGGAGTCTTCGGAGTTCAGCAGGATCCGCCGCCCAGCCCGCCCGCGCGATGTGTGGATCAGGCGGGCGACGTCGGCCACCTCGGCCAGCCCGCCGCCCTGTTGCAAACGGCGCAACGGGTGCTCCATCGCCGCCAGAAAGCCCTTGATCCCCGGCATCCAACGCCAGCCAGGGGCCGGATCCTGCAAATAGACGTGGGTGAGGCCGGTGACGTTTCCGGGCAACTCATAGGCCAGCTTGCGGGCGTTGCGGTCGGCCACCAGCGCCACGACGTGAAAGGTCAGGTCGGCGTGCGATTTGATGAGGTCGTGCGTCCAGGTCGACACGCCGCCCGCGACATAGGGATAGGATCCCTCCATGAGCAGACAGACGTCGGCCAGCGGCGCCGCCTCCCCCTCCGGCAGAGGGGTCTTGGATGAGCTTTGCGTCGCGCTCATGCCGCCACGCTCAACGGAATGTCGGACTCCGCGTCCTCGTCGTCGCGCCACAGGGCGAAGACGTCGCGCAGGGCGTCGGGCAGCGGCACATCCTTGCCCAACTGGTCGGGGCGGCGCTGCGGCAGCGCGCGCAGGTCGGCGTAGCGCCCCAACCGGAACAGGCTTTCGGCGTACCAAAACAGAATGCGGCGGTCGGCGGCGCGGTCGATCAACGGCTCCAACCGCATCGCCGCTTCCTCCGCCAGCCCGCAGCGCAGCAGCAGACGGCCAAGATCATGGCGGATGTCGTCATCGTCGGGGGCCAGCTCCAGGCAGCGGCGGTAGCCGTCCAGGGCCTTGTCGCGGATTTCCGCCTCGCGGTTGGCGTCGAGCAGACCGCAAAAGGCGTAATCGTCCAGATGACGAGCCAGCTCCGCGCGTGTCGGCACATTGTCGGGGTTGGACGCCACCGCGTTGTCCAGGCTTTGCCAGCGCCCGTTGAACTCATGCTCCACCCGCGCCGTCGCGGTGGCGGCCTGGACGCGAACGGACGGGTCGGCGTCGCCCAACCCGGCTTTCAGGGCGGGGGTGAAGGCGGGGCGGAAATGGCGGGCGACCAGGGCGATGACCGCCTGTTTTTGCTGCGGCGTGCCGACCGACATCACGTCGGTGAAGGATTCCCCCGCCGCGAGATGGGCGGTTTCCCGGCCCGAAACGATCAGCTCATACAGCTCCTGCGCCGGTTCAACCTCGCTTTCCGGGAACAGCGACAGATACCAATCCTGAAAGCCGGTGGCGTAGCGGCGGAACAGCGCGTGCAGCCCGGTGGTCAGCAGGGTGAACAGCGGCCCCAGCGGCCCCAACACCGGCGTCGTCACCAGCATCAACCCGGCCAACCGCAGATCCAAGCCGCGCCGGGCGCGCGCCCACACCCACAGGATCAGCGCCCCGCAGATCAGCCCGTGACCGATCAGGGCGGCGGTCAACGGCGCGTGTGCGGACCACGAAACATCCAGTGGCAATTCGGGAAGCCGGGCGATCACCAGCGCTGGATTCGCCGCGCCCAACGCCAAACCGGCCTCCCCCGCCAAGGCCAGCAGCCCGGCCAGGGTCAGATCGCCGGTTCCGGCGTTGGGGGCCTCTTCCAAAACGCCGTCGGTCACGGACATGGCGCGTTCGCCCCGCTGGTCTGGCCCACCCTCATTCCCGCGCCTCGACCTTTTGCGTGGTGAAGGCGATGGGGATTCGGCTGAGGCCGCTGGGCAGGGAGGCGCGCACCGCCTTTTCCAACTTGGCCTCCACCAGCTTCGCGCCGTCCAACGGCGTGCCGGTCAGCACGACGCCGAAGGAACCGCCCTGGTTGCCAAAATCGCACGCCAGATCGGTGTCCCGCAGGCTCTCGCGCACGGCGTTGCCGATGGCGGTGGCCAGTTCCGCCCGCTGCCCGGCCGACAGGCGCGACAGGCCCGAGGGGCGGATGGTGATCGAGGTGGTCTCGAACCCCATGCGGCGGCCCAGCAGGGCGAGAAATTCGGCCTGCCGCCCGATGTAGTGCGACGAATAGAGCGAATCGTCGGTCATGATCCGCTGTTCGTTCGCCAGACTGTATTGCCGGGCCTTGGCCAGCGCGGTGCCGATCCATTCGCAGAGGATGCGGAAATTCTCCACCGTGTTGACGCTGAGATCGGTGAATCCCATGCTTTCGATCTTAATCATGCCGACGACCTCGCCGGTGTCGCTGCTGATGAGGGGACCGGCCAAAACGCCCTCGCCGTTCAGGATGCGCTCGTCCTCGATCCGGGTGACGCAGAGTTGACGCTGGCGTCCGACCACCCGCTCGAACAGGGACGACGCGTGGTCGAACCAGCGGGCGTAGCCGTCCTGCTCCTCGTCCCACCCCTCGTTCGTCACCGATTCCAAAACGTCGTTGTTCAGCAGGAACAGCGAGAATTTGTCCGGCTTCATCACCGTGCGGATCAGGTCGGCGACGCCCAGCATCACCTCGCCCTCGTCCAGCTTGTCGATGGCCTTGGCCGCCTGATAGAGCGTGAAGACCGTGCGCAACTGACCGGCGACGCGGGTTTCCAGATTCTCCTTCACCGATTTCAGCGCCCGATAGGACCGGGTGATCGCCTCGGATTCCTTGCGGGCCATGGCGAGGCTGTTGCGCAGATCCTCGCGTTCGCGGATCTGGCGCATCCGCAACTCGCCGAACAGCACGCCCGCCACCAGCCACAGGATGGGGTCGCGGGTGAGCGCGTAGAGATATTGGTAGAGATCCTGGGAAATCGTCTCTTCGGGAAGATTGCCGACGCGCAGCGCCGCCGACGCGGCCAGCGCCGCCAACACCCCCTCGTTGGTGCCATACTGGATCGCCAGCAGCAGAACCGGAATCCAGAAGGGATGCGGCTGCGTCCCCTCGAACCGCAAGCCGCCGCCCAGCGCCCAATCCACCCACAGCGCCACCGCGAAGAACAGCGCCAGCTCGATCAGCGCCACCCGGCGAAAGCCCAACAACCGACGCGGCGCGGCCTGGGGCGCGTCGTCCGCCAGTTGAGGCGCCGGTTGAGGCGTCGGTTGGGGATTGGCGGCGTCGCTCATGCGGTCGGCATCTCTCTGTGAGTCACGGCGCGCCCGTGGCCTTGGCCGCCATGCCCGAATCCACCGCGTCGCGCAGGCTGTCCACCATGCGGGTCACGACGCGCTGGGCGACGTTGTTCACGCTGTCGCGGCTAAACAAGCCCCGCCCCGCCGCCGATTGGCTGGACGCCCACAGAACCACGCCGTCGGACGTGCGGACCAGCCGGGCGTTCAGCCCAACCACCGGCTCTTCCCGCAAGCCATGCTGGTAGCCATATTCCGAGACGCTGCCGACCAGCACGGCGTCGGCCCCCAGCGTGCGCCCGGCGGCCTGGGCGTATGTGCCGTCGGTCAGCTTTTCGGCGTCGATCTTGGCTGTGACCAACTGGTTGCGGACCCGGCTGGACTCCGCCACCTGATACACGCCCATCCCATAGAGTTCGGTGGACAGAAGATCGGCGGCGATCTGCCCGGCGTTGGGGTAATTGGTCAGATTCTCAAAGGGCAGCACCGCCACCGACGCGCCCATCGGCAGAACCTCGCCCGCCCGCGCGAAATCGCGGCTGGCGCTGCGGCCAACGCCGCAAGCCGCCAGAGTCGCCGCCACCAGCGCCAGCGCGATCAGCGACCGCAAGGATGATCGTGCCCTGAGCGTCCGTCCCATTCCCAACCCCTTTGGCCTAATCAGTAACGCCACAACAGATACCCCCCCGCCGCGTTGACCGCGCTGGCCGTGCCGCGCGCGGTGGATCGGGCGTGGCTGGCGCGCACGCCGATCTCCAGCGCGTCGAGCGGCTCCCACGCCAAGGACAGCGCCCCCTGCGGGCCGCTCTTGCCGCGCCGGTCATAGGCGTAACCGATTTGCGCGCTGTAGCGAACATAATCGGCCAACCAATCCTCAACCGAAAGCTGGAGAACGTGAACCTCGCGCGTCGCCGTCGGCAAAGGCGCGAAAAACCGACCCGGAGCGGGCGGCGTGTCAAGCGCTTGGTCAGGCGGAAGCGGTTCAGCCGGACTCTCCCGCTGCGCGCGCCGCCCGACATATTCCGCGTCCAGCAAATAGACGAGGCTGGTCAACGGCCCCTCCCGGTTCAACACATAGCGCAGTTGGGCTTCCACGCTGGCCGAACGCGCCAGATCGGACGCGCCCGCCAGCCCATAACGGTTGTACCCCACGCCAAAGCCGAGACTCCAGCGGTCGGACAAGCGCGCCTCGTGCTGAACGAACAGCCGGTCGCGCCGCCCGCCGCCGATGATCCCCTCCAATGTGGCGAAACTCGGCTCGCTCCAGATCAGGCCGACGCGGGTTTCCGAATCCTCGTCTTTCCAGGCGTGGGTCAGCCCAACGCCCAGCGCCTGTTGCGCGGCGTGGAGCGTCAGGGTGGAGCGTTCCCCCTCCGGCCAATCATGGGCGATGGCGAACTCCATGCGCTGGCGGGCGCCGTGGAAGGGGGCCGTCGCGCCGTCGCGCCGGATCGCGGCGTCCACATCGACCCGGCGGTTTTCCAGCGTGTAGGCGATGCTGTTGGAGCCGGGGAGAGTCATCACCCCGGTCATCCGTTGGATTCGCTGGACGTCGGCTCCGCGCACCCGTTGCCAATCGCTGTCAATCCGCGCCCGGTCGCCGTTTTCGCGCAACAACCGCGCCTTGCCGACGATCAGCGAGGGGTCGTTGGGAGTCTGAGCCAAGGCCGCGTCATAGGCGGCGGCGGCGTCCCGCCAGCGGCCCAGCCGCTCCTCCGTCTGGGCCAGCAGGGCGCTGGACTGGGCGTCGCGCGGGTCGCTTTGCGCCCGGTCGCGCAGCAGGGCGCGCGCCTCGCGCGCCTGCCCGCTTTCCAACAGCGTCAAGGCGCGGAAATAATCGAGGCGTCGTTGCGCCACCCGTTCGGCCAGCGCCGCGCCTGCGGCGTGAAGGCTTTTCGCTTCCTTCGTGAAGGTCACGGCGACGCCGGAGCGATCCGCCGCCACATCGGCGACCACATCCGCCGCCAGCACCAGCAACACGCTGTCATAGCCATAGAGGACGTTGTCCACCCAGCCTTGCAGCCGCCCCGGCACGCTGTCCAACGCCACGCCGCCCAGCGGACGGCTGAAGCGCAAGGTCAACTCCCGCCCGCGCCGCTCGATCTCCTCCGTCGCCACCGACCCCGGCCAGCGCAGGACGAAGCGCGCCCGCTCCCCCTCGCGCGTGACCTCGACCTGCGCCATCGACGGCGGGGTTTGCGAGCGGCCCGGCAGAATCGGCGTGGCGACGACCAGCAGCGCCAGCAGGGCAAAGACGCGTTTACGGGAGGCCGAGAACACGGCGCGCCTCCGACAAACGGCCATTTTCGATGAGCAGAGAGGCGAAATCGGCCTTGAGCTGCGTGTCCTCAGGCCGCTGCTTGCGCAGCCCCTCGAACAGCGCCACGGCGTCGTCCACCTTGCCCAACCGATTCAGCAGATTGGCCTCCGTTTGCGTGACGGCGTCGTTGCGGATCTTGCCCGCGCGCAGTTGCGCCAGGGCGGTCTGGAAGAAGGGCGTGGCGGCGCTGGACCGTTTCAGCGCGGTCAGCGCCTCGCCCAGGAAATAATAGGCTTCATAATCGTCGGGCGCACGCGCGACGAAGCGGCGCAACAGCCGCTCGGCGTCCAGCAAACGGTTTTCGTCAAAGGCGAGCATCCCCAACTGGCGCAGCGCCTCGCCATCCTCGGGCCGCTGCGCCAACAGCGCGCGCCAGGATTCCGCCGAGGCCTTGCGCTCCCGGCTCTGTTCGGTCAGACGGGCGAAGCGGCGCAGCCGTTCGGGATCCTGTTCCGTCGCGGCGGCGGAACGGACCGCCTCGGCCAATTCCTTGCCCTTGCCGTCGGCGGCCAACGCCTCGATGTAGGGGACCTTCATTTCGGCGACGGTCGGGCCGCCATTAAGCCCCAGCCGAGCCGTCACCCGGCTCGCCCCGCCCAACTCGGCCAGCAGCCCGTACCATCCGGCTTGATCGGCGGGCGTCGTCGCCGTGCGCGCGCGCTCCTCGATCCAGTTCAGCGCCGCCGCCTTCGGGCGTGGCCCCCACAGGAAGGCCAGTTGCTTGGCGTCCTCGCTCTTCGGCCCCTGCCCGGTCGCCAATTGGCGCAGGATCCGCTCGGCTCCTGGCTTGTCGCGCAGATCGAGCAGGGCGAACACCACGGCCCGGCGCTCCGTCAGCGGCAACCGCGCGTCGGTTCCGCGCGCCAGCAGATAGCGGCGCAGCTCCGCCTTGCGGCCAAGCTTGCCCAACGCCTCCCGGTACAGGGAATCCCATGGGCCGGTCTGGCTGCCGTCCGCAAGCTGTTTCAGCACCGGCAAGGCGCGGTCGGGACCGGCGGCCTCCAGCAGCAGGAAGGCGCGTTGTTCGCGCCCGGCGGAGTCCAGCGCCGGATCGGCCAATTGCTGTTCCAGCAGATCGGCGAGATCGGCCAGCGCCCCCGCCTGCCGCGCCGCGTCGGCGTAGGCGAACAGCCATTCGCCCCCCAGCCGTTGCGCCCGTTGGCGCAGAACCGGCAAGGCCGCCCGGAACGCCTTGTGATCGAGCAAGCTGTAGACCAACGCCTGTTCGTCCGCGTCCGACAAACCGCCACGCGCCAGCTTGGCCGACAGAAAGCGGGTCAACTCCTCCACCCGTCCCGTGGCGTCCAGCGCGGCGAGATAGGCGTTTTCCACCTCCGCCGCGATGGCGGCCCCCAGTTCGGCCTGAAGCGGCAACAGGATGGTCAGATGCGGCAGCGCGTCCGCCGCCCGCCCGGCGGCCAACAGGGCCGACGCCAAGGCGAAGCGGCTGCGCGCCGTCGGGGCCATGGCGAAGACCCGCTCCGCCGCCTTCAAGGCCAACGAAACCGCGCCGCGCTCCACCGCGCTGGACGCGACGTCCTGCAACAGCCCGGCGTCGAGCTTGGGATGGCTGTCCAGCCACGCCGCGACCGCCAGCGGATCCCCGGCCCGCGCCGCCAAACGCGCCCAGGCGAGATCCGCCAACGACGACGGCGCCGCGCGCCGCCGCGCCTCGAACCACGCCACGCCCGCCGCCGTCCGGTCCAAGTCGAGGAACAGCGCGCCCACCTCGTCCAGCAGATCGTCGGCGACGCCGTCGGCCAGGGGCAGACGGTCGAATCCCGCCGCCGCCGCGTCCCGCCGCCCGGCGCGGTCAAGAATGCGCACCGCCGCCAGCCGTTCGGGCATGGATTGCCCGGCGTCGGCCACGCCGCGCTCGGCCCAGCGGATCGCGGCGGCGGTGTCGCCCCGGCCCAGCGCGATGTTGGCCGCCAAAATCGGGCGATCCTCCAAAAAGCCGTCGCCCAACTCGCCGACCAGACGATCCAGAAAGGCGCGCTCCCGGTCGCGGTAGGCGAGATCGGCCAAACCCGCCAGCACCCAATCGGGAACCAAGCGCAAATCCCGCCCGCGCGCCGTGGCGAAGGCGGCCCGCTCCAACCCCGCGTTCATTTGCAAGGCGAGCAGACGGCCAAAGGACGAATCATCCACCGGCCCGGGCAGAGCGTTCAAGCGCGCCTGCGCTTCGGCGACCCGCCCGGTGGCGATTTGCAGGTCGATGAAGGTCAGTTCCAACGCCAGCGCGTGATCGGGCTTGGCGACTTGCGGTTCGATCAGCCGCAGCCCCAGATCGGGGCGACCGGCGGCGGCAAGCTGGCTCGCCAGACCGATCATGTCCGGCACTTTGGGATCCTCCCCCAGCCAGCGCTGGGCGCGCTGGAAGGCGTCCGGCTCCCGATCCAGGTCGATCAGCAAGCTCATCAGCAATTCGCGGCTGTCGGCCTCGATGTTGCCCTTGGCGCGGTCGTCGGCCTTCGTCAACCAATCCACAGCCCCGGCGTGATCGCCTTGCGCGGCCAACAGCGTTGCCAAATCCTGCTGGGTCTGAAAATCGTCGGCGCGCAGCTCACAATAGCGGGTCAGCGCCTCCGCCTGGATGTCCAGCCGTCCCTGGAACCCGGCGAGATAGGCCAACTCGCGGTAGGTTTCGTCGTTGCCGCGCAGCCGGGCCAACTCCCGCAGATTGTCGAGATAGTCGCCCTGACGCTGGGCGTCCTGGTACAGGCGGCTCAGCAGCTCACGGCCATCGACGGATTTCGGCTCCTTGGCGACAAAGCGCTCCATCAGGGCGATGGCCTGATCGACGGAGCCGTCGGCCAAATGCAGCTTGGTCAGGGGCATCACCGTGGCGGCGCTGTGGTCGCCGTTGGCGAAACGCTCCTCATACTCCGCCCGCGCGCTTTCAAAATCGCTGTCGCGGAACTTCTGTAGGGCCAGCTCCGCCCCGCGCGGAATCAGCAGCAGGCTGGCGCCGACGCCGACCGCAAGAATCAAAAACGCAACCAGGAGATTGATCGGCATGGCGATTCCGGCCTACCGCGCCAGTCGCTGCACGCGCAGCGTCAGGGGTTGAATCGCCGACACCGCGATGGCGACAGACAGCCGGTTCTGGTCATCCGCTTGCGCCTCGCTCGACCACAGCAACCGGCCGTCGCGTTCGGCGCGGACGGCGTAGCGCCCGGCTTGCGGCAGCCGCCAGGTCATCGCGCCGTCGCCATAGCCGGTCGCCGCGACGGTGAAGCCTGATTCCTCCGCCCGCAACCCGGAAAAGGCCCAACGCCCTTCGATCAGATAGGGAACCGGGGCGGACGGCGGAAGGTCGCCGCGCTCGACCTCGACCAGCGCCACCACCGGGGCCGCTGCGGCGGGATCGAGGGCGACATACAGGCTGCCCTGGCTGCGGCGCTGCCCCAAAACGCCGGAGGAACGGGGAAAATCGACCGCCGTAAAGCTCGCCCGGTCAAAGCGCAGCGTGTTCAGCGCCCCGCGATCCCGCACGCGCCAACGCCGTTCGCCCAGCGGCTCAAACCGGGCGCTGTAAAACCCTTCGGCGATCAAGGTGTAGGTGGAGGCGGCGACCGGGGCCAGTTCCGCCGCTCGGGCCGCCGTCAAATTGCGGCGCAGGGCGTTGACGCTGGCCGTCTTTTGCCCGGAATACATGTGGTAATAGATGTTGAAGGGCTTCAGCCGGATCGGGCTGTCGGTGTTGCGCGCCGTGTGGATCAGGTTCTGAAACCCGTAAAAGCGGTTGGTCCACAGATCGGTGTAGGTGTTTTCGTTGCTGCCCGCCGAATAGATTTGCCGCTCCGCCTCCACCGGCAGGCCGATGGCCGGAACCGTGGTGATCGACGGATAATCGGCGTAGAACCGGGCGTCGCCCCCGTTCATGTTGCGTCCGCCCGCCTTGCGCACCGCCGCCACCGCCGATTCAAAGGGGGAGGTGTCGCCCGACCATTGCACCAGCCGCGCCACCTTGCCGGGCGGGGCCAAATGGGTGAAATACTCCAGCGCCCCGCCGATTTCCTGGTCCAGATCAAAGGGTTTTTGCAGATAGGCGCGGGGAACGGCGTAGCGCCCGATGTCAACGCCCTCGCCTCCCGTCTCCGCCGCGTCGCTCGCCGTCGTACGCCCCAGCATCCGGTCCAGCGCGCTGCGCTTCGGCCCGGCCTCCCCCGTTTGGAACAGGCTTTCCTTTTGCGGGGCATAGTCCTTGAAAAAGGCCCATTGGAAAGGGTGGGTCCAGGTGTGGCTGGCCGGTTCGACCTGCGGCAGCGCAAACAGCCGCGCGGCGGCGGCCAGCGATTCGGGCGTGCCTTTCCAGGCCGCGTCCAGATCGCCGACGATGGGGGCGACCGACACTGGCAGATCGGGGAACGGCTCCACCGCCGCTTTGCGCACGACGTCCGCTGAGAGGAGCTTGTCCTTGGCGTAGGGCGCCGCCTCCGTCACGTTGCGCCAGCCGTCGCCGTCGATGTGGCTGAAATAGATCCGGCGTCCCGACAGAGTGGTGACGTCGGGCTTTGGCAAATCGTCCGTGACGAAGGCGGCGCGGAAAAAGGCGAAGGGATCGGTGATCCACAGGCGACGATTGAGTTCGGGGTCGTAATGACGGGCATAGCCGTCCGTCACCAGACCGCCGGTCGGCCCGGTCACGATCAGATGGCTGTCGGTCGCCGCGTCGTCCCCCCGACGCATCACCAGATGGGAGGTGAAACGGGCGTCCAGCTTGCGGAACAGCGGGTAGCCGGGCAGCGCGCCGATCAGCGGGCGTTCGTAGCCGACCATCGAATCCATCGCTGCCGGGCGGGATTTGTAGGTCAGGTTGGAATAGCCGTCGTCATCGCGCAGGCCGAATTTAGCGAAGAATCGATTGCTCAAGGCCAGAGGAATGGGCTTTGCCCCCGCCGCCAGCCGGATGCCCGGCTGCCCCAGAACGGCGAAGCGCACGCCCCGGTCCATCGCCCGCCCGGCCCAGGCGATGTAGGCTCCGACATCTTCAAAAGGTTCTCCGGCAAACCAGGTGACGACGCCGCGCAAATCAGGGTAGCCCGCCAAATCAGGCAACCCGTCGGCGACGTTCCAATAGACCACCGACAGGCCCAAATGATTCAGCGGCATTTCCGCCATGCCGTGAATGCGGCTGAAGCGAATGGTTTTTTCCTCGCGCAGATCGACCAGCGCCAAAATCACACGCGGCAGAGTCGGGCCGGACGTCGCCGGTTCGGCGGCCCGCGCCGCGCCGCACGCAAACAGCAAAAGCAGGCAGAGACAGCGGACCAACACCGTCACGGCGGCGGCTCCGCGACCAGCCGGTCGAGATCGACCACGGACACATACGGGGAGAAGCCGTTGGCGCGCTGGCGGGCGTAGATGGCGCGCAACCCAGCGGCGTCCGCCGGATCCCAGTAATCCAACGAAAACAGACCCAGCGCCGGGTTGACCGCCTTGGCCCCGGTCAGGGCGTCCACCTGAAAGCGGTAATCCTCCTCGCTTTGCAGACGAGACGCCTTGGCGGCGAAATCCCAACCGGCGTAGACGCTCTCGCCCAGCGCGTAATCCAGAACGCGGGCGGTTTGCGGCAAAATCTCGTAACCACGGTTCTGCATGATGCGGATTCGCGGCCAGTTGGCCCGAATCGTCGCGACCAGCCGGGCCGCCCCCTCGGTCATCCCGGCCCAGCGTTTGGGGTCGGTGCGCTCCAGATGCGGCGGATTGTCGAGCGTGTCGAGGAACACCCCATCGAACCCAGCGTGCAGCAGGCCCGGAATCAACTCCTCGACCACCAGCTTGACCCAGCGGCGATCACGGACGTCCACATAGAAGCTGCCCGGCCAGTTGGGGTTTTCCTGGTCCAACAGCCCCCAGCCCTTGACCCGGTCAAACCAAGGGCGGTGCGTCTCGACCTCGCCGACGCTGATGTAGCCGAGCAGCGTTTTGCCGCGATCCTTCAATGGACGCAGCGGCGGGTGATGACGGCTGTCCAGCACCAGCAAACCATACGGCTCGAAGGCGCGGGTTGGTTCCTTGTCGGCGTAATAGACGGCCCAGCTTACGCCGTCGCCAGCGGAACGCGGCGCGGCGCGCGCCACACGGGGAAGCGCCATGGCGGCCCCCCCGGCCAGCAGACCGCCCGCGACCGCGCGGCGCCCGATCACCCCAGCCACGCCAGCGTGTCGCGCAACCCGTCTTCCAGCGACGTGTCGCAGGTGACGTCGAAGGCGGCGCGCAGGTTCGACGGGTCGCCGATGGACAGCCGGATGTCGCCCGCCCGCGCCGGACCATAGGTCCGCTCCAACGCCCGCCCGGACAGGGAGGCCAACACTTCGGCCAAGCGATTGACCGTGGTCGGAACGCCGGTGCACACGTTGAAGACGGGAGCGCCCGCGCGCGGCGCGTCCATGGCGGCGGTCAGGCAGCGCACCAGATCCTTCACATAGATGAAGTCGCGCACCTGCTCGCCGTCGCCGTTGATGGTGATCGGCTGGCCCTTGGCGATCCGCCCGGCGAAAATGGAAATCACCCCCGAATAGGGCGATTTCGGATCCTGGCGCGGGCCATACACGTTGAAGAAGCGGAAGCCGGTCGTCGGCACCCCATGCACCCCGTCGGCGACGCGCGCGTGCAACTCGCACCCCAGCTTGTCCGCGCCATAGGCGGACAGCGGGCGGGTCGCGGCGTCTTCGCGCAGCGGCATGTTTGGGTTGTCGCCATAGACGGCGGCGGACGAGGCGTAGACCACCGGGATCGGCCCGCGCGGGTTGGCGTGGCGGGCGGCGTCGAACACGGCGATGGTTCCCGACAGGTTGGTCTGGTGAGTCTCCAGCCACGCTTCGCGCGAACGGTCAACCGAGGCCACCGCCGCCAGATGGAAACAGCCGTCCATCCCGGCCATCGCCGCCGCGACCACCGCCGGGTCGGCGACCGTCCCAACCGTCACTGGAACCGAAGTCGGCAGGTTGTCGCGCTTGCCGGTGGACAGATCGTCCAGCACGAAGGCCTCATGCCCCGCCGCCAGCAAGCGTTCCACCAAATGGGAACCGATGAAGCCGCAGCCGCCGGTGACAAGATAACGCGCCATGGTCGCGATGCTCCTGTTGTCCTGGATTCACGAAAACCGTCTGAAAACACCGCCGACGCGCGCCAATCGTCAGGCTGCGGCCGCTTTCAGGAATTCGGCCACCACCGCCTGGAATTCCTTGGGCTTGATCGGTTTGGAGACATGCCCGTCAAATCCGGCGTCGGCCAGACGGCGCTTGTCCGCCGGGGACGCCAGATTGGTGACGGCCACCACAGGCGTCGCCGCCAGACCGGAGTCGGCGCGGATTTGCTTAATCAGCTCAACGCCGGACAGGTTGGGCATGACGATGTCCATCACGACCAGATCGGGTTCCAGATCCCGCATCAGGTCGAGAACGGCGCGCGCGTCCGTCGCCTCGACGACCGAATAGCCCCCTTCTTCAAGACAACGAACAAACAGCTTGCGCATCAAGATGTTGTCTTCAACAACCAGGATTGTTCGGGTTTTTTCGACCGTATCCATCATCACGCCGTCAGGAGGAAAGAGCCGACGACCGTTGAGGCCGTTGGCTCAAATTCAGCATATTTTGTACTGAAATGACCCGCGTTGGTCAAGCAGACCAGGGCAACCATCGCGAGAAGCAGAAAAGACACAATACTGCTATGCGGCGAGATATTGTTTCGCGAGAAATGCTTTTCATTCTCATTTTTCCCTCTGGCGCCCAAACCTGATTTCTGGCCATCCTTCCGATCATTGCGGCGATGCGCCGCAGCTCAAGAAGGGAGATCAGACACCGTGACCGCCGCTTTCACTTTGTACGGGAACGTCAATTCACAACCGGCCACCCGCGTCGGGCTGTTCTTCCGTCTGGCCGGAATCCCCTTCTCTTACCGCCATGTCGATCTCCGCAACGGGCAGCAGAAGACGCCGGAGTATCTGGCGATCAACCGTTTCGGGCGCGTGCCGACGCTGGTCCATGGGGCGCAATCGCTGTCGGAATCCAGCGTCATTTTGACCTATTTGGCCGAGCAGACCGGCAAATTCGGCGGCCACAGCGCGGCGGAAAAGCTGCGTCTGGCTGAATGGCTGAGCTGGTTGGCCGATGTTCTGCTGCCGGTGCAGCGCGCCCGCGCGGTGCGCAAGTTCAACGGCGACGCCAACGCCCTGCCCTGGATCGACGCCTCGGCGGCCACCGGCCTCGCTCTGTTCGAGCAGCATCTCGCCGGGCGGACCTTCATTGAAGGCGAGCGGCTGACCATTGCCGACATTTTCGCCTTCCCCTGGATCGACCTGTTGGGCGAATCGGCGGTCGATCCGGCGAAATACCCGAACATTCAGTCCTGGGCCGACCGCGTCAAGGCGCAGCCCGGCTACACCCCGCAATATGAAATGCTACCCGCCCACGACGCGGAGTTGTAACCCTCACCCAGCGACCGGCAGCGCGACCGTCATCCGAAAACCGCCGTCCTGGCGGTTTTCGGCGCGGACGCGCCCGCCGAACGCCTCCACATTCCGCCGGACGATCCACAGGCCGATGCCGAAATGGGCGCCATCGGCTTGGTCGCCGCTGGCTTGGTCGCTATTGGCTTGCTCGTTGCCTCCTTCGTCGTTCGGCATGCCGTGGCCCGGTTGACGTTGGGAGAAATAGCGCTCGAAAATCCGGTCAAGATTGTCGGCCTCCACCCCCGGCCCATCATCCTCGACCGTCAGCGCGACCCACGCCCCATCGCGGACAACCCGCACCGAGATCAGACCGTCAGCGGGAGAAAAACTGACCGCGTTCTCCACCAGATTCTCGACGATGGTTTCCAACGTCTCTTCGCTGGCGCGGACAAACAACCCGGCCTCGACGCGGGCCTGCAACCGCAACCGCCGCTCCGCCAACACCCCGGCGTAACCGTCGGCCATGCGCTCCACCAAACCGGACAGATCGACCCGGCGGCGGGCCGGGGCCAGCAGATCGGCGGCGGCTTCATCCATCCGACGGGCGAAGGACACCAGACTGTCCAGCTTGTCCACCGACGTTTCGATCATCGCCAACGCCCGTTGACTGCGGGCGCTGTCCGGCGGCAGGGCGCGGCGCAGCGGCTCCACCGATTGCCGGATCACCGCGATCGGCGTCTTGAAGGCATGGGCGTTGTCCTCGGCGGCCCGGCGCAAGGATTGGGCGCTGTCGCGCAGAGTGTCGACCAGCCGGTCAAAATCCTCGGCCACCCCGGACAATTCCGGCACCCGGTTGCGCGCTGCGAAGGAACCGCCGCGCTTTCCGCCGTCGCCGCCAACAATGTCGCGGGCCAAATCGCCAAAGCGCCGGAGGCTGCGCCACACCCCGGCCAGCACGGCTAGGACCAGAACCGCCATGACCAGATAGACCGCCGCCGCCGCCTGCACCGCCGGCGTGCGCCAATAGGGCCGCCCCAAGGACGAGGCGACATACCCCTCCGTCGCGTGGCTCGTCACCAGCGCCCAGCAGCCGAACGGCGTGGTGATCGGCGTGATGGAGGACAAGACCTCCTCCCCGCCGGACGAATGGGGAACCCGCATGGCCAGCGTGGTGTTTTCGGCGCAACTGGCCCCCAGCCGGTCCAGGATTCCCAAGGCCGCCAATTGCCGCCGCTCCTGGTCCAGATCGGCGGTCGGCAGGCTGGGCGCGGTGGCGACGTAATAGAACCCGTCCACCGCCCCGCCGCGCGGGCGGACCAGCAGCCGCAGCCGTGTGCGGTCGTCGGTGAAGCGGGCCAGCGCCCCGCTCAGCGTTGGCAGGGCGGAACGGTCGGCGTTGAGCAGCTCCGGCTCCAGCGCGCGGGCGACCAACTCGCCCTGGCGCTGGGCGCTGTTCAGCAGCAGCCGTTGGGTCGCCTCGTCGGCGCGGCGGAATTGGTCGTACAGCAGAACCGGCACGGTCAGAAAGACCAGAACCAACAGCATCAGGCGGCTGGCCAGAGAATGCCACAGCCAGCGCCCCAAGGCCGAACGGGCGATCCGCCCGCGCCCCGACCGCGTGTCAGTCGGCACGAGCGCGATCCGGCGACTCCTCGTCCGCCACGGCGCCGCCCATCCCCTCCTCCTGCCCCCAGCGATAGCCAAAGCCGGGGTAATTCTCGATGCAGTCGAACTGCGCGTCGGCGGCGCGGAATTTTTGCCGAATGCGCTTGATGAAGGCGCGGACGTTGGCCCGGTAGCCCGACGGGCCGAAACCGGCGACGAAATCCTTGCCATGCACCAGATCATAAATCTGCCGGTACGAGACGTCCTGTTCGGGTTGGGCGGCCATCAGACTGACGATGTTGAACTCGGTCAGGGTCAGATCGACGCGCTCGCCCTTCCAGAAGGCGCGGCTGTTCTCCAACCGCAACTCCAGGCTGCCGAGCCGGTGCAGGGCCGGTTGCGCCGCCGCGCCGTTCTCCTCGCCGCCGCTTTTGGCGCCCGCTTGGATCAGGCGGATGCGCTTCAGCAGAATCGACAGGCTGCGTGATTTCTCGACGAAATCCAAAGCACCGCCCGCCAGCGCCGCCTCTTCATAGATTTCGTCGGACAGCACGGTCAGAAAGATCACCGGAGCGTCGATTCCCCGCGCCCGCATCTGACGCAGCAGATCGATGCCGTCCATGCCGGGCATGCGCCAGTCGAGCAAAACGATGTCCACCGTCTTGCCCGCCGCGAAAAACTCCAGCAGGGGCGGACCACGGTCGAACGTCTCCACCACGTATCCCTCATCCGCCAGATTGAGGCTGAGGGATTCGCGGAACAGGTCGTCGTCGTCCACCAGTGCGATGCGGGTGACGGCTGCCTCAGTCATTGCGGACAGCCCTCGGTTCGGATCCACCGGGGGAGCCGGATTGAGCGAGGAGTTGGGCAAAGCACTGGCGATCTGAATCGGGGACATTGGGATTGCTCTTCATGTCGTAAGAAAGGGCGCGAAAATCTTGGGACAGGGTCATGTCCATGAAAAAGAACACGTCAAGCCGACAGCCGCCTTTGGCGTAGCGCCAAATACGGCCCGGCGAGGCCTCTTCCCGCGCGGCGGGGCTGCCCAGAAGCTTCGCCGTCTGCGCTTCGTTCAGCCCAACCAGGGTGTCAGGCGTCGCCAGAGGGGCTGATATTGTCGGCGCTGGAGGCGCAGCGGGCGCCGTTGGCGGCGCGACGTCCGGCAGAGACGCCGTTTGCATCGGCAGCGGCGACGCGACCATCGGCGGAGCTGGCTTCACCTTGGGCAGCGGCGTCGCCGACGTCCGGCTGGCCGCCGCCGTCAAGCGCGCCTCGGGCGCGGCGGCGTTCGGCGGGACCGTCGCGCCCAGGCAACTCGCCAACAACGGAACAACCGCCAGAGCAAGCGCCAGGACGCGGCGCCGCCCATGGCTCCTTGCCTTGGCCACCTTGCGGAGGACGCCCGTTGCGGTCATGCGATCGAACCTTTCGGAACGGAGAGGGTCGGGATTGTTAGATTGGCGCCGCGCAACGCCAATGCAACAGGGTGGATCAAATCCCGGTCACAGGAATGACCGATTTTTTCACCGCGCGTTGTCCAAAATTCGATGATTGTTGGTTAATTGTCAATTAACTTGCTCAACAAAAGGCAAAATTCTGACGCGCCACGAAACATTTCATAAATTTAATTTTGAATGTCGATTGGCTGTCATGCGGAGCGGTCTTTTGCGGTCGCCAACGCGCGCCTGATTTTCTGTGGCGGCAACGGGCGGAAAACACCCGGACAACGAGCGTTGATCAGCGCGCTCGTCCAAACGAAAGATCGGAACGCACAGTCAAAAAACAATCGGCGGCAGGTCCAGCAGTCTGTGGACCTGCCGCCGGTCAGCCGGACGGGCAACGTTGTCGATGGGCTTGGCGCGTTGGAAGACGGCCAAAAGACGTTGCCGCTTGAACTCCAGCCTTCATTCCGGCCAGTCTGCGCGAATGGTCGGTGTTGTGGGATCAATGCTTGGGCCAGCATCGTCCAACACAGGACGAAGGGTGCGCCTGTTCGGCGGTCCCGTCAAGTTCGCATGGCTGATAATCAGCCCCTTCCGCTGGACGTCATCCCCAGCCTGGGCTTAGCTGACCCGGCTGAACGCGGCGATGGGGAGCAAGACCAAAAAATGACCGACCAAGCCACGACCGCCCCGGACGGCGGCCCCAGCGTTCTGCGGCGCGTGCTGGTCGTCTTCACGCCCTTCGCCCTGGGTTATTTCCTGTCCTTCCTGTTCCGCACGGTCAACGCGGTGATCGCCGACGAGCTGACGGCGTCGTTGGGGGTGACGGCGGCGGGGTTGGGGTTTCTGACCAGCGCCTATTTCATCGCCTTCGGCCTGTTCCAACCGCCGCTTGGCCTGCTGCTCGACCGTTTCGGGCCGCGTCGGGTCGAATCCGCCCTGCTGCTGGTCGCCGCCGCCGGGGCCGCGCTGTTCGCGCTGGGGCATGACCTGCCCACCCTGGCCTTGGCGCGGGCCATGATCGGGCTTGGCGTGTCGGCCTGCCTGATGGCCGCCTTGACCGCCAACGTCATGTGGTGGCCGCGCGAACGTTTGCCGACGATCAACGGCCTGTTTCTGGCTTGCGGCGGCTTGGGCGCGGTCTTCGCCACCACCCCGGTGCGCCTGCTGCTGGGCTTCACCGATTGGCGTGGCCTGTTTTTCGGCATCGCGGCGGCCACAGTGGCGGTGGCGATCCTGCTGTTCACAATCGTGCCGGAACGGCGGGCGGCGGGCGCTGGAACCCTCACGGTCGGCGCCTTGCTGCGCGGTACGGCGACGGTGTTCCGCAGCCGAACCTTTTGGACTCTCGCCCCCAGTTGCGCGGCGATCCAAGGGGCCTTTCTGGCTTACATCAGCCTGTGGGCCGGGCCATGGCTGCGCGACGTCGAGGGCATGGACCGTCTGGCTGTCGCCACCCATCTGCAACACGCGGCGGTGGCGATGGTGGCGGGATTCGCCCTGTTCGGGATGATCGCCGACGCCGCCCGCCGGATCGGCTTGACCCCGCCCATGGTGCAGACCATCGGGGTGTCCATCGCCATTCTGACGCAAGGCGCGATGGCGCTGGATGTGGGCGTGCCGCCGCTGATCGGCTGGATTCTCTATTCCTTTTTCGCCAGCGCGTCGGTGATGGGCTATTCGCTGCTGACTCAGCGTTTTCCGGCGGAGTTGGCCGGGCGGGTCAACACGGCGGTCAATCTGTTGATGTTCATCGTCGCCTTCACCCTGCAACCGGCCATCGGCTGGGCGCTGGGCCATTTCCCGGCGGCGACCGGCGGTTACACGGTCGAAGGCCACCGGCTGGCGATGCTGGCGGTGGTCGCGGTGCAAGCCGTCTGCGTCTTTGCGCCCTTCGTTGTTTTTGCCCGGAGCGGTGAAGAGAAAGCGCCCTGACCACCCCTGGGCGCATGGCTCAAGCCCCGTCCCATGCGGCATCACATCTTGCGAATATGAGTCGAAAGGCACATATCTTGGATCATGCAAATCAACGCCCCCACTCCGTCGCTCCAGGCGATCAAGCCGCAACTGCCGATCACACCGGCGGCGCAGTTGGCTTTGTCCCCGGCGGTGCAGGCGGCGCAACAGACCGCGCCGGTGGTGCGCACCCAGACGGTGGCGGCCCCGCAGGCGGCGGGAAAATCCGAACAGACCCGCGACGCGCAGACCAGCACCAAGAATGGCCAATCGCTGGACAGCAACGCGGCGGCGCTGGCGGCTCAGGTCAATGGCCAAGGCTATCGCACGGCCCAGCGCGGTTCCTTGCTGAACCTGTCCGTGTAAGACGCCGCCGCCACTTTGGCGGCGCGAACGCTGGTCATAAAAACGGCCCCTTCCCACCGGGAAGAGGCCTTTTTGTTTGGGCGCTCTGTTACTTCAGCTCGTCCATTTGGTCGATGATGTGGGTGACGATGCCGTATTCCTTGGCCTCGCCTGCGAACATCCAATAATTCCGGTCGGTGTCCTTGGCGACCTTCTCATAGGTCTGGCCGGTTTCGCGCGCGATGATGCGGTTCAGCCGCTCACGCATGCGGATGATTTCCTTCGCCTCGATGGCGATGTCCGTCGCCCGCCCGCCCGTTCCGCCCAGCGGTTGGTGAATCAGGAAGCGCGTGTTGGGCAGGCAGAAACGGTCTTCCTTGTCCGCCGCCAGGAAAATGTGGCAACCGGCGCTGGCGACCCAGCCCGTGCCCAGCATTTTCACGCGCGGCTTCACGAAACGGATCATGTCGTGGATGGTGTCGCCCGCCTCGACATGGCCGCCGGGGGAGTTCACCACCACGGTGATGTCGCCGTCGCCCTCGTTGGCCAGCGCCAGCAGTTGGGCCGTCACGCCTTGCGCCAGCTTCATGTCGATCTGACCGAAGATCAGCACGGTGCGCGACTTGAACAGAGATTGCTGCACGGCGGCGAACGGCGGCTGGGCGGTGTCCTTCGACTTTTCGTCCGGTTCTTTTTCGGGTTCGTCGTCGAACCGGGTGTATCCGACCTGCGCCATTGATGTTGTTCTCCCTGGTGTCGGAATCCTAAGTTATCGGAAACCTGGATATCGGAAACCTGAATCGTCAGAGCTGGAGCCGCATGGCGCCTCGCATGATTCACCACATAGCCCGTATCGGGTCCAGGTTCAACGCCCGGCGACGGCAAAAGCGACAGGCGCGTTGACGGCCCGGCCCGCTTCTCCCCACACTCCCATTTGCGAACGCGATGGAGGGTGCGACAAATGGCCAAAGCGACCGGCGGAAACGACGCGGAAATCGGCGTGTCGGTCATCATCGCCGCTTACCGCGCCCATGACACCATCGCCCGCGCCGTCGGCAGCCTGCTGAACCAGCGCTGGACCGCGTGGCAGGCGATGATCGTCAGCGACGACGGCACGGACTACCGGCCAACCCTGTTGAGCGCGGGACTCGACGATCCTCGGATTTTCTTCGCCAGCACCGGGCGGGTCGGGGCGGGCGCCCCCGCCGCCCGCAATGCTGGGTTGGCGGCGGCGACCCTGCCGCTGATCGCGCCGCTCGACGCCGACGACCTGTTCCGCCCGGAGCGGCTGGCCGTTCTGGCTCCCTTGGCCTGGACGCGCGGCGCCGCCTTCGACAACGTCGCCGTGGTGCAGGACGAGGACGGCGCCCCCCTGTCCACCCTGTTTCCGCCGGACGACGGAACCGCCGAATTCGACGCGGCGCACTTTCTCGCGACCTCCGTGCCAATGTTCCCGCTGGTGCGCCGCGACCTGTGTCCGGGGTGGGAGGAGGACGTCAATTTCTGCGACGACGTGGTGTTCAACGTCCAAACTCTCGACCGAACCGGCCCGGTTCCGCTGGTGAAGACCCCGCTCTACGAATACCGACAGCGCGCCGGATCCATCACCTTTTCCACCGACAGCGGCGACCGGGCCGAACGCTGCTACCGCCATGTGCTGGCGCGTCTGGCGGGCGATGGCTTGCGGATCGGCGATCCCGCCTTGCGCGCCCGATTCGCCGAGGCGGTGGAGGCCAAGCGCGCCCGCAACGCCGCCTATGAGGCCGCCTTCAAGGCTGGTCGCTGCGCCAATTTCCAGGAATTCCTTGCCCTGAACGAGTCATGAACACGCTGCGCCCTACAGGCCCATCGGCCATGATGCGGTTGCGGATTGAACATTCTCGACATCGGAAGTGAACTGAACGATATAGTTTAGTTTGTCGAGCCGCAGAGTGTTGCGCTGCGGTTGAAACGAAACGTCGTCCGGGTTCTGTCCATGCGCCACTCGCTCCGCATCATCGCTCTTCTCGTCCTGGCCGCGCTGGGCGGCGGCGCCTACTGGTATTTCGTCAAGCAAGGCGGGACGGTGGCGGAATTGACGGCGCTGCTGAAAAGCCAGGGCGTTCCGATTCCGGGCGGCGACGCGGTGGGCGCGAAGCCCGCAGGCCCACCCCCCGGCGGCATGCCGCCGATGCCGGTCGAAGCCGTCCCGGTCAAGATCGGCTCGGTCGCCCGTTCGGTGACGGCGGTTGGCTCGCTGCTGTCCAGCGAATCGGTGGTGATCCGCCCGGAAATCGCCGGACGCATCGCCGAAATCACCTTCCAGGAAGGCCAGCGCGTCACCAAGGGAGCCATCCTGGTTCGCTTGGATGATTCCATCGCGCGCGCCACGCTGGCCCAGGCCCAGGCCAGCATCGCCTTTTCCCGCGCCGAGCTGTCGCGCGCCGATCAGTTGGTGCGGCAGAACACCGGCCCGGTCCGCACGCGCGAACAGGCGGCGGCCAAGCTGCTGGCCGACGAGGCCACGGTCCAGCTCGCCAAGGCGCAGTTGGACAAGCAGGTTTTGACCGCGCCCTTCGACGGGGTGTTGGGGTTGCGCAAGGTGTCGGTCGGCGATTTCGTCCAATCCGGCAAGGACATCGTCAATCTGGAGGCCATCGACACGCTGAAGCTGGATTTCCGCGTGCCGGAAATGTTCCTGACGGCGGTGCGGATCGGCCAGACGGTCAAAGTCGCGGTGGACGCCTTCGCCGGACGCAGCTTCGACGGCGAGGTTTACGCCATCGACCCGCTGATCGACGTCAATGGTCGCGCCGTGGTCATCCGCGCCCGCGTCGCCAACCCGGACGGCGCGCTGCGCCCCGGCCTGTTCGCGCGCGTGGCGCTGACCCTGACCGTGGTTCCCGACGCGGTGCTGATCCCCGAACAAGCCATCGTCGCCTTCGGCAAGGACCAGTTCGTCTTCAAGGTGGTGGACGGCAAGGTGGCGCAGACCAAGGTCGCGCTGGGCGAACGCCGCAACGCCGAGGTGGAGATCACGCAGGGGCTGAAGGCTGGCGACGTCGTGGTCACGGCCGGGCAATTGAAGATTCGCGACGGTTCCCCGGTGGCCGTCGTCAACGCCAAACCGTCGGGGAGCTGAACCCATGGTCCTCTCCGATCTCTCCATCCGCCGCCCGGTTCTCGCCACCGTCATGAGTCTGGCGGTGATGCTGATTGGCGTCGTGTCGTATCAACGCCTGTCGGTGCGCGAATACCCCAAGATCGACGAGCCGGTCGTCACCGTCGAAACCACCTACAAGGGCGCCTCGGCCCAGATCATCGAAAGCCAGGTGACGCAGACGCTGGAAGACAGCCTTGCGGGCATCGAGGGCATCGACGTCATGTCGTCGATCAGCCGGGCGGAAAAATCGCAGATCACCTTGCGCTTCCGCTTGGACCGCAATGTGGACGTCGCCGCCAGCGACGTGCGCGACCGGGTGGGCCGCGTCCGCGCCGCCCTGCCGACCGAAATCGACGAGCCGGTGATCGCCAAGGTCGAGGCCGACGCGCAACCGATCCTCTACCTCGCCTTTTCGTCGGATCGCCACACGCCGCTGGACGTCACCGATTTCGCCGACCGTTACGTCAAGGATCGTCTGCAAAATCTCCCCGGCGTCGCCCAGGTCCGCATCTTTGGCGAACGGCGTTTCGCCATGCGGCTGTGGCTCGACCCGCAGCGGATGGCGGCCTACCGGGTGACGCCGCAGGATGTCGAAAACGCCCTGCGCAAGCAGAATGTCGAAATCCCGGCGGGCCGCGTCGAAAGCACGGCGCGGGAGTTCACCGTGGTGTCGGAAACCGATCTGCGCTCCCCCGAGGAGTTTGAGCGGATCATCCTGCGCGACGACAGCGGCTATCTGGTGCGTCTGCGCGACGTTGGCCGGGCGGAAATCGGCCCGCTGGACGAGCGGGTGAGCGCCCGCTTCAACGGTCGCGGCGCGGTCGCCATCGGCGTGGTCAAGCAATCCACCGCCAACCCGCTGGACGTCTCCAAGGCGGTCAACGCCGCGCTGGGGCCGATCCGCGCCGCGCTGCCCGAAGGCATGGGCGTCGAGGTGGCTTACGACAGCTCGGTCTTCATTTCAAAATCCATCGACGCGGTGTTCAGCACGATCTTTGAAGCGATCCTGTTGGTCGTTCTGGTGATCTTCTTCTTCTTGCGGTCGCTGCGGGCGACTCTGGTGCCGCTGGTGACGATCCCGGTGTCGTTGATCGGCAGCTTCGCCCTGATGTACGCCTTTGGATTCTCGATCAACACCTTGACCCTGCTGTCGATGGTGCTGGCCATCGGTCTGGTGGTCGATGACGCCATCGTCATGCTGGAAAACATCTTCCGCTATGTGGAAGAGGGCATGCCGCCCTTCCAGGCGGCGCTGAAGGGGTCGAAGGAGATCGGCTTCGCCGTCATCGCCATGACCATCACGCTGGCGGCGGTCTACGCCCCCATCAGCTTCATGACCGGGCGGACGGGGCGCCTCTTTACCGAATTCGCCCTGACGCTGGCGGGCGCGGTGATCGTGTCGGGCTTCGTCGCGCTGACGCTGTCGCCGATGATGTGCTCCAAACTGCTGAAGCACGAGACCAAGCACAATCTGTTCTACCGGGTGATCGAAGGCTTCTTGGAGGGCATGACCGCCGCCTATCGCGGGTTGTTGCGGCTGTCGCTGCGGGCGCGTCCCCTGGTTCTGCTGATCGGCTTTGGCGTCGCGGCGGCCAGCTACACGCTGTTCACCGGGCTGAAATCGGAACTGTCGCCGGTGGAGGATCGCGGCACCATCGTCGGCATCGCCATCGCGCCGGAAGGCTCGACGCTCGATTACACGATGAGCTACGCGCAAAGGATGGAGGCGCTGTTCCGCAGCATCCCGGTGGTCGAGAAATTCTTCGTCGTCGTCGGCTTCCCGGTGGTCAACCAGGGCATCGCCTTCGTCCGCTTGATCGACTGGGACCAGCGCGAGGTGAAGCAGCAGGCCATCACGGCGCAGCTCTTCCCCAAGATGTTCGGCATCCCCGGCATCCTGGGTTTCGTCACCAACCCGCCGTCGCTGGGGCAAAGCCCGATCGACAAGCCGGTCAATTTCGTCATCCAGACCTCTCTGCCCTTTGAAGAGTTGCAGAAGATGGTCAACGCGATGATGGCCGAAGCCCGGACCTTCCCCGGCTTGACCAACCTGGACACCGATCTGAAGCTGAACAAGCCGGAGCTGCGCATCTCGCTCGACCGCGACAAGGCCGCCGATCTGGGCGTCGATGTCGACACCGTCGGGCGCACGCTGGAAACCCTGTTGGGCGGGCGGCAGGTCACGCGCTTCAAGAAGGACGGCAAGCAGTATGACGTGATCGTCCAGGTCGCCAACGTGGACCGCCGCAACCCCGACGACATCGCGTCGATTTATGTGCGCGGCGGCACGACGACGGCGGGCGGCAACGCGCCGATGATCTCGCTGGCCAATCTGGTGCAGGTCGAGGAGCGGGTGGCGCCCAAGGAGTTGAACCATTTCAACAAGCTGCGCTCGGCCACCATCACCGCGACGCTGGCCCCGGGCGTTTCGCTGGGCGAGGCTCTGGCCGTGATGCAGGCGGCGGCGCAAAAGACGCTGCCGCCCACCGCCCAAACCGATTACGCCGGGCAAAGCCGCGAGTTCCGGGAATCGGCGACCGGCCTGTATTTCGTCTTCATCCTGGCGCTGGCCTTCATCTATCTGGTGCTGGCGGCGCAGTTTGAAAGCTTCGTCGACCCGTTCGTCATCATGCTGACGGTGCCGTTGTCGATGACCGGCGCGCTCGCCGCCTTGCAGTTCAGCGGCGGCACGATGAACGTCTACAGCCAGATCGGCTTGGTGACGCTGGTCGGCCTCATCACCAAGCACGGCATTCTCATCGTCGAGTTCGCCAACCAGCTTCAACGCGCCGGCGTGGACATCCGCAAGGCGGTGGAGGACGCCGCCGTGATGCGCCTGCGTCCTATTTTGATGACCACCGGCGCGATGGTGCTGGGCGCGGTGCCGCTGGCCAACGCCCATGGCGCGGGCGCGGAAAGCCGACAGGCCATCGGCGCCGTGATCGTCGGCGGCATGACGCTGGGCACCCTTCTGACCCTGTTCGTCGTGCCGACCGTCTACAGCTACATCGCCAAGAAAAAGCCCTTCCCGACGGACGAGGCGATGGACCACCACAGCCCACAGGCCGCCGCCCACCCGGCGGAGTGAGCGGACGGGCATCCAAGCAGGGGCGGAGCGTGGCTTGCGCTCCGCCCCTTTTTCATGCGCCCCAACCATGCAATCCCCGTCATCAAAATTTCGCAGAAACCACACGACCGCGTCGGGAGCGGCGGCGATGATCGCCCTCCCCGTTCGTCGCGATTTCAGGAGTTTCCGCCGATGCGCCGCCTCGCTCTTGCCCTGTCCTTGTCCCTTCTCGCCATCAGTCCGGTGAACGCCGCCTCCAACCGCCCGAGTTGGGTCGAATCGGAGCTGTACGGCTTCAACCACCCGCTGGCCCAGTCGCAACCGGCGGAGGTCGCGACCAAGATGGACAAGATGGCGGCCTCGCCCTTCGTCTTCTACCGGGGGACCGCGCATCTGTTTTACCGGGACATGGCGACCCTGCCGCCGTCGGCCTATTTGAACGCGGCGACCAGTTCCGCCTGGATCGACGGCGATCTGCATGTGCAGAATTACGGCGGCGTCCGCGATTCGGCGGGGAACGACGTGTTCGACATCTCCGACTTCGATGAATCCTATCTTGGCCGCTACACTTGGGACGTCCGCCGCATGGCGGTCAGCATCGTGTTGGCGGCGCGCGAGCTTGGCTTTTCCAAGAGCGATCAAGGAACGCTGGTCGATCAATTCGTCGAATCCTACCTGAACAAGCTGTCGGACTTCAAAGGCACGAACGACGAGCTGTCCTATCGGTTGAAGGCCGGGGATCTGTCCAACGTCGCCAAGGATGTGGTGCAGAAGGTGGGAAGCAAGAGCCGCACAGATCTGCTGGCCAAATACACCACCATCAGCGGCGGCGTTCGCCGTCTGAACACCGATTCCACCCTGGTTGCGGTTCCGACGGCGACGGCCAGCGCGATCACCAGCGCGATGAGCGGCTACATCGCCTCCATCGCGGCGGCCAAGCGGCAGCCGACCGCCTTCTACGCGGTGAAGGACGTCCGACAGCGGATGGGGTCGGGCGTCGGCAGTCTGGGCCGCGCCCGCTATTGGGTGTTGATCGAGGGCGCAACCAGCGGCACGAGCGACGACGTGATTTTGGAAATGAAGGAAATGGGACCGAGCGCGGTGGCGCTGGCCAATCCCGGCGGGATGCCGTCCTCGGCCTATGGCAACCACGAGGGAACCCGCGTAGCGATGAGCAACAAGGCCGGGCTGACCAACACCGATCCGTTGATCGGTTCGGCCACCATCGCCGGAAAGCCCTACTTCGTGAAAGAGAAGTCGCCCTTCCAACAGGATTTCGACTACACGGCGCTGAAAGGCAGCCTGGGCAATTTCAAGGACACCGTGTCGGCGATGGGCAAGATCCTGGCCAAATCCCACGCGCTGGCCGACCAGGATTATAATTCGTCGCTGGTGCCGTTCAGCGAAGACAAGCAAATCACCGACGTCGTCGTGTCGGCTTCCGGCTTCAAGGCGGAAACCCGCAGTTTCGCCGCCGATTACGCCGATCAGGTGCAGTTGGACCACGCCGCGATGACGGCGGCCCGCGCGGCGGGGCGCCCGCTCTATTGAGCTTTAAGCGATGAAGGGGGCGGGACGGCGCGCGTCATGCCCCCTTCATAACCGGCGAAAAGACCGTTAGACTTTCCATCACCGGCGTCGATGGGATGCGGCATGCAACGTTTGGTGCAGGATGATGCGGCACCGTTTGCGGAGGATGAGTCCGCAGACTCGCCCCTATGCCTGCGCTGGCGCTACAGCCCGGACGGGCGCGCGCCGCCGCCCGACGCGTTGCCGAACCGCCTGCATCCCGACGACCGCGCCCACTTTCTGGCGGAAATCGCCCGCGCGCTGGCGGCCAAGCAACGGCTTGTCCGCCACGCCGACCATCGGATGGCGCGAGCCGATGGCGGGATCGGGTGGTGGCACACGGTCACGACCCTGCGCCCAACCGCTGACGGCGGGGCTTTCTGCGTCAGCCACGCCTTCGACGTCACCCACCTGCGCGACGATCCAGCCGCCGCCGACAACGCCGCCCCGTCCGACGACCGTGCGTTGCTTCAGGCGTTGATCGATTCGATCCCGGATTTGATCTTTTTCAAGGACCCGCGCAGCGTCTATCTCGGCTGCAATCGGGCCTTCGCGGACTTTATGGGGCGCACGGTCGCCGACATCGTCGGACACACCGACCATGATCTGGTGCCAGAAGATCGCGCCACATATTTTCAGGAACGCGACGCCGAGGTTCTGCGCCATCGCACCTCCCACCGCATGGAAGAGCGGGTGGATTTTCCCGATGGCCGCTCCGTCCTGTTGGAAACCATCAAGACGCCTTATTACGGCCCATCCGGGGCGGTGCTGGGTCTGGTGGCGGTGGCGCGCGACATCACGGCCAAGGCGCGCGCCGAACGGGAACGTTGGGAAAGCGAACGGCGGCTGGCCACCCTGCTGGGCAATTTGCCGGGCATGGCCTATCGGGGACGGGCCGACGCCGAACGGTCCATGCTGTTCGTCAGCGAAGGCGGGCAGCGGCTGACCGGCCATCATCCAAATGATCTGGTCGATGGAACCGCGCTGTTCGGCGCGCTGATTCACCCGGCCGACCGCGACCATGTCCGCAGCGGCGTTGACGCCGCGCTCGCCCAGGGCCGCCGCTTCACCCTCAGCTACCGTCTGATCGACCGGGCGGGCATCGTCCGCCATGTTTGGGAGCAGGGCGTCGGGGTGGCCGACGCCGAGGGCCGGATCACCGCCGTCGAGGGCTTCGTCACCGACATCAGCGAGTTGAAGACGGCCGAAGACACGCTGCGCACCCTGTCGCTGGCGGTGGCGCAAAGCCCGGTGTCGGTGCTGATCGCCGATTCTCTGGGCAAAACCATCTATCTCAACCCACGGTTCCGCATGATGACCGGGCACACGCTCGACGCTGTGCCGGATCTGGACGCGTTCATCGCCTGCATCGCCGCCGCTGGTCCGTTGGCGGTGACGGAGCATCATCCGGCGATGTGGCGGGCTTTGTCGGCGGGCGAAACTTGGCAGACGGAGTTGCCGGGCCGCAAAAGCGGCGGTGAACATTTCTGGGCCGCCATCCGCGTGGCCCCGCTGCTGGATGGCGATGGCCGCATGACCAACCTCATCGCCACCATGGACGACGTCACCACCCGGCGGCAGGCCGAAGAGCAGGTGCGGCGCGCCCAGAAGATGCAGGCGGTCGGCGTTCTGGCGGGCGGGGTGGCCCATGACTTCAACAACATTCTGACCGCTATTCTCGGTTACAGCCATCTGGCGCTCGACAGCCTGCCCCCGGACAGCGACGTTCGGGACGATCTGCGCCATGTGACCGCCGCCGCCAACCGCGCCAAGGGGCTGGTGCAACAGTTGCTGACCTTTGCCCGCAAGGAAAAGCTGGAACGCGAGCCGACGGATCTGCGGGACATCGCGCGCGACGCCGTGGAGTTGGTTGAGCGGACCATCCTCAACGGGGTGGAATGGACGTTGCGGTGCGGGGATGAACCGGCGCCGGTGCTGGCGGCCCCCAGCCAACTGCATCAAGTGATCGTCAATCTCTGCAAGAACGCCGTTGACGCCATCCTTGAGGATGCCGCCCTCGGCGAGCGTGAGAGGCGCGCGACCCTTGCGGTGAGCGCCCTGTCCGTCGCGACTCCACGGGATTTGGCGCGTGGCCGCCTCGACATCGGGCGTTACGCCTGCCTGACCGTCAGCGACACCGGCTGTGGGATGAGTCCGACCGTTCAGGAGCGGATCTTTGATCCCTTTTTCACCACCAAGCCGGTGGACAAGGGCACCGGCCTTGGCCTTGCCGCCGTCCATGGCATCGTGGCCGACCATGGCGGCGTGATCGACGTGACCAGCGCGCCCAGCGCAGGAACCACGATCTCCATTTTCCTACCCTTGCACGATCCCGACGCCCCGCCCCGCCGACAGGACGACACGCGGCGGGTGCTGTTGCTGGACGGCGAGCGCATTATGCTGGGGATGGCCAGCCGCCTGTTGCGCTCGCAAGGGTTCCGCGTCACGGCCACGGTGAACAGCCGCCGTGGGTTGGCGCTGTTCAGCGTCGCGCCGGAGCGTTTCGACATCGTGGTTCTGGTTCAAAGCGCGACCGAGCCGACCTGGAAGCTGCTGACTCTGGCGCGGGCCTTTGCCGCCGCCTCTCCGGGCGTGCCGATTGTGGTGTGCGCCGACGTTCCCATCGACCATGACGAGGCCGCCACCCAAGCCGCCGGCATCACGCACGTGCTGCCCACCCCGATTGCCCCGGACCCGTTCGTCACGCTGGTGAAGCAACTGTCTCTTGGGCGTCCCTCGCCCGCAACCCCGCCCCACCTTCACTAAAAACCAAGAGGAAACCGCGCCATGGCCAGCGTGCTGATTATCGACGACGACGATATGGTGCGAACCATGCTGTTGCGCACCATCACGCGCGGAGGGCATGAAGCGTTCGGCGCGCGTGACGGGGTGGAGGGAGTCGCCCGCTTTCGGGAGCATCCCGCCGATCTGGTCATCACCGACATCTTCATGCCCAACCAAGAAGGGTTGGCCACCATCATGGAGTTGCGGCGCGTCACGCCCAATTTAAAAATCATCGCCATTTCCGGCGGCGGCGCCCGCGCCTCGCTTGACGTTCTGCCGGTCGCTGAGGCGCTTGGCGCGCAGAAAACCTTGCGCAAACCCTTCACCCCCGCCGAGGTGATGGAGGCCGTCAACGAGGTTTTGGGGGTGTGAGAATTGGACCCGTTTCACCAAAAAGGGCGTCGCTCTCACCGGAGCGACGCCCTTTTGTTCGACACGATCAACGCGACCGCAAGGAAGACGGAACGCTGCCGTCAGGCCGCCATCCGTTCTTCTTCAAGCCGCCGATTTCGGGCGATCTGGTCAAACAATTGCCGCACATTGTCGCGGCTGACGCCGTCACGAGCCATGACGGCGAGGATGATCGGGTCTTCAAGGAGTTCCGAAAGGGTCGGCGTCGTGCTGCGGTCCATGGATTCCTCCCTTAAAACGGATCAATCACTGCGGATGGGTGGGGCCTGCGCGCTGTTCGGGTGGAATATACGGGCTGTTAACCCTTGATTTCGGATTGTACGCGAAAAATACAATTTCGCAACGATATCCGACGACGGAAAAGAAAAAATGCCCAGATTTTGGTCATGGGCAATTCATACATCGTCACGCCAACGTAGTCCCATCGGACTGACCAATAGGTCAAAGATAGTAACGTGATGGATTCAGAAAGATGAAAGACTGTTTTGTTGCATACGTGTGATGCTTGCGCCGGTTCCCGCGCCATCTTCGGTTACAGACGGCAATTCCACAGCGACGGAGGCCCGTTGGACCTTGGCGTGGGCCAAACACAAATCGGCGGCGCTCTCGGCCAGATAGTCCGGCCCGGAAATCGACGGCTCCGCGCACAGGCGCCGCAACTCCTCCACAATGTCCTCGTAGGACATCACAGCCGCGATGTCGTCGGGAAAGCCCTGCCCTGGATGGACCACCGTCAAGGTCAGGTCAAAACTGGCGATGACCGGGCCATCCCGCCCGACCAGCCGAACCGGGGCGGTGAAGCCGCGCACAAGGATCGTGTAGGTGAGCGTCGCGCCGCCCGGTTGGACGATGGCGCGACGATCCGCGCTGTTGTCTGACAAACGGCATCTCCCAGCCAAACCTGTCGGATTGGCCCCTGGAACGGTTCGGGCGGCCTCGACCGCCCCCTTGTCCGGCACTATAGGCGCAAGCGTCCGGTCTTGCCACCCGCCAGCGACGACGGGCGCCCGTCGCTCAGAGGCTGTCGAGAGCCTCGGCGACGCGCAGGACGGTGTCGCGGCCCGGAACCTCGGTCAACAGATCGGCGATGGTTCGGCCCAAAAGCGGATGCGCGACGTCGGCGGCGACGTCGGCCAGCGGGCACAGCACGAACGCGCGCTCGGCGATGCGGGGGTGTGGAATTTCCAGAGTCGGATCGGCCATCGTCACGCCACCGTACAACAGAATGTCGATGTCGATGGGGCGCGGCCCAAAGCGCAACCCGCCCAGCTCCCGCCCCAACGCGGCCTCAATCTCTTTCACGAAGGCCAGCAGGGCCAGCGGGGCCAGCGTGGTCACGCCGCTGACCGCCATGTTCAGAAAGGCGGGCTGGTCGGTGACGTACATCGGCGCGGTTTCATAGACGGCGGACGTCCGGTCGATTCGCACCGCCGCGCCGAGGCGCGCGATGGCCTCGGACAGATTGGCCGCGCGGTCGCCGATGTTGCCGCCCAGCGCCAGATGCACCGAGGTCGGGGATGCGGTTTCAGCGGTGGGACGGTCGGACATGTCGGGGCCATTTCGCTGCAATCGGGAAACGCCCTGGTCTTAGCAAATGCAAAGACGCGCGTCATGACCGCTTTTCTATGGTCGAGGGGGCTGTCGAAGCGCGCGCCGATCCCCTATCTTGGATCGCAACCGGAACGCCGCGCTTGCGGCCAACAACGGGTTTGGAGGATCGACGAACCATGGACATGAGCGGAAGCCACCGGATTGAGGCCCCGCGCGAGCGCGTGTGGGCCGCGCTGAACGACCCGGAGGTGCTGCGTCAGTGCATCCCAGGCTGTGACGAGGTGGTCAAGCAGTCCGACACTGAAATGACCGCCAAGGTGGTCGCCAAGGTTGGGCCGGTCAGCGCGAAATTTTCCGGCAAGGTGACGCTGTCGGACCTCGATCCGCCCAACGGCTACACCATCACCGGCGAAGGCTCCGGCGGTGTCGCTGGTTTTGGCAAGGGCGGGGCCTCGGTCACGCTGGCCAGCGACGGGACGGCCACCGTGCTGACCTACAAGGCGCACGCCCAGGTTGGCGGCAAGCTGGCGCAAATCGGGTCGCGGCTGGTCGACGCCACGGCGCGCAAGATGGCCGATGATTTTTTCGTCCGCTTTACCGCGCTGCTCGACGCGCCAGCTCCGGCGGCGTCGGACACGCCCGACGAGTCTGCGGTCGGCGCTCCGCCGGTCATCGTCCGTTCGAGCGCGTCCGCGTCAGCGCAAGGCGGTTTCTATCTGCCTTGGGCGGCGATCCTTGTGGTTGCCGCCATGGTTGCGTTTCTCACCTGGATGAAATAACCCCGTCGGGGTGTTCTTTGGTAGGACAGCGGCATGTTGGGGGGTTGGCCTGACCCTTGGAATGTGTATGCTGCCGCGCGAATTCGGTCGGCGCGCTTCGCTGACCATCACATCGGAAGGGAAGCCGAGGAATGAAGAAGCATTTGATGGGCGTGGCTCTGGTGGCCGCCGTTGTCATGGGCGCCGGCGCCGCGCAGGCGGGTGACGCCGCCGCTGGCAAGGACGTCTTCAAGGTCTGCATGGCCTGCCACACTGCCGAACAGGGCAAGAACAAGGTCGGCCCGTCGCTGTTCGGCGTGCTCGGCCGCCCGGCCGCCTCGATCGACGGCTTCAAATACTCGGCTCCGATGAAGGAAAAGGGTGCGGCGGGCTATGCCTGGACCGCCGACAACCTGAAGGCCTACATCACCGCCCCGAAGGAAATCGTTCCCGGCGGCACGATGGCCTTCGCTGGTCTGAAGGACCCGAAGAAGGTTGACGATTTGGTCGCCTTCCTGGCCGAGCAGAAGTAAGCCTGAGACCCCACGCGGTCTTTGCGATGGTGAAAGGGCCGGAGGGAAACCTCCGGCCCTTTTCCGTGTCGAGCGTCAGCCCGCCGCCGCAAGGCTCTTGCTGGCGATCTCGTAAACATCCGCCGACAGGCCCGGCGTGGCGACAATCCGCTCCAACTGAGCCTTCATCAGCCCCTGGCGGGCCGCGTCATAGCGCCGCAGGCGGGAGAACGGCCCCATCAGACGCGACGCAACCTGTGGGTTCATCGGGTCGATGCGCAGGATTTGATCGGCCAGGAAACGATACCCGGCGCCGCTCACCGCGTGGAAGCGAACCGGGTTGCCGTTGGCGAAGCCGCCGATCAAGGCGTAGACCTTGTTCGGGTTGCGGATCGCGAAGGCCGGATGGTCGAGCAGTTCCGTCACCCGCTCCAACGCGTCGGGGCGGTGGGACATCGCCTGAACGCTGAACCATTTGTCGACGACCAGCGCCTCCCCCTTCCAACGCTCGTAGAAGCTGGCGATGGCCTCGGCCCGCTCCTCCGCCGCCGAGTTGGACAGGAATTGCAGGGCGGCGATCACGTCGGTCATCGCCATGGCCCCGTGATACTGGCCCAGGCACAGGCCCAGCGCTTCGGCGTCTTCCGCCGCCATCAGATAGGCCAGACACAGATTCTTCAGCGCCCGTTTGCCGATGGCGGCGGCGTCCATCGAGAATTCCCCATGTGTGGCGTTGCGGCGGTAGACCGCCAGCCATTGGCCGCGCAGCGCCGTCGCCAGAATCTTGCGGGCGAATTCGCGCGCGGCGTGGATGGCGTCGGGGTCGATCACCGCCATCTGGGTGCCCAGATAGGCTTCGGTCGGCAGCACCAGGGCTTGCGCGGCGAAGGCCGGATCCTGGTCGGCGTCCTCCAGGACCTTGGCGACGGCGGCGACGTAGCTGTCGGGCAGGACCAGGGCGCGCCCCGCCTGCTGGTCGGCGACCAGCCCCAGCAGGATGCGCCCACCAAGAATTTGCCCGGCCTCCCACCGATTGAAGGCGTCGCTGTCATGCGCCATCAGGAAGGTGAGGTCAGCGTCCGACAGGTCGGTCTTCAACTTCACCGGAGCCGAGAATCCGCGCAGCAGCGACGGAACCGGGCGGGCGGCGACGTCCTGGAAAACGAAGGTCTGGGTCTCGGCGGTGACGTGCAGGATACGGCTGGTTCCGCCCGCCGCCTCTTCGCCCGCCAGACGCAGCGGCAGATCGGCGCCGTCGGGGCCGAGCAGGCCGACGACCAGCGGGATGTGCATCGGCAGCTTGGTCGGCTGGCCCGGCGTTGGCGGAACGGTCTGGCGCACGGTCAGCCGGTAGCTTTGGGTCGCCGCGTCATGCGCGCCGGTGACGTCCAACTCCGGGGTTCCGGCCTGCCGATACCAAAGCTGGAACTGCGACAGATCCACGCCGCTGGCGTCGGCCATGGCGGCGACGAAATCGTCGCAGGTCACGGCCTGCCCGTCATGGCGCTGAAAATACAGATCCGTGCCCTTGCGGTATTTGTCCGGCCCCAACAGGGTGTGGATCATGCGGATGACTTCCGCGCCCTTGTTGTAGACGGTGGGCGTGTAGAAGTTGTTGATCTCCACATAGCTGTCGGGCCGAACCGGGTGGGCCATCGCACCCGAATCTTCCTGAAACTGCACCGTGCGCAGCCCCTGGACGTCGGCGATGCGCTTGACCGCGCGGGAGTTCAGATCGGCGGAGAATTCCTGATCGCGGAAGACCGTCAGCCCTTCCTTCAACGACAGTTGGAACCAGTCGCGGCAGGTGACGCGGTTGCCGGTCCAATTGTGGAAATACTCGTGGGCGACGACGGCCTCGATGTTCTGGAAATCAGCGTCGGTCGCGGTTTCCGGCTTGGCCAGGATGTATTTGGTGTTGAAGACGTTGAGCGACTTGTTTTCCATCGCCCCCATGTTGAAATCGCCGACCGCGACGATGTTGAAGATGTCGAGGTCATACTCCAGCCCATAGACCTCCTCGTCCCAGCGCATGGATTTGACGAGCGAGCGCATGGCGTGGTCGATCTTGTCCTCGTTCCCCGGCTCGACATAGATCCGCAGGGTGACGTCGCGGCCGGACGCGGTGCGAAAATGATCCTCGCCATGGACCAGCGCGCCCGCCACCAGCGCGAACAGATAGCAGGGCTTGGGAAAGGGATCCTCCCAACGCGCCCAATGGCGCCCGTCCGGCAGATCGCCGGATTCGGCCAGATTGCCGTTGGACAACAGAACCGGGTAGCGCGCCTTCTCGCCGGTGATGGTGACGCTGTAGACCGCCATCGCGTCGGGACGGTCGAGGAAATAGGTGATCTTGCGGAATCCCTCGGCCTCGCACTGGGTGCAGAAGTTGCCGGAGGATTTGTACAGCCCTTCCAGCGCCGTGTTTTCCTGCGGCTTGATCTGGACCATTGTTTCCAGGGTGAAGGAGTCCGGCGTGTCGGTCAGGATCAGATGGTCGGGAGTCACCGTGTAATCCGCCGCCGTCAGCGCCCGCCCGTCCAGCGCGACCGAAACCAGCGCCAACCGCTGTCCGTCGAGCGTCAGCGGTTCGGTCGCCGCGTCGGGTCGGTCGGGGTTGCGGCGGATCTCCAGCACGGCGCGAACGGTCGTGACGTCCTCCCCCAGATCGACGTGCAGAGCGACGCGGTCGATGCGGTGGGCGGGGGGGCGGTAATCCTGAAGCCGGATTGCCTTCGGCGTGCCTTTGTCCATGGTGCCTTGTCTCTGGTCTGTCGTTCGCGAAAGATCCCTGAACGGCGACTGTAGCAAGGCGAAGCCGGGCTGTCCCGCGCCGCCTTGGCGACAAAGCTGCCAATTCGGCGACTGTTCGGCTATAGATCGTCCGCCCCAGCGCGTTTCTGGACCGGGGGCGACCGGAGGGATTGGGGCGGATCGGGGTTATGGAAGCAAAAACAAAAAATCGCGACTCGTGGCTGACCGCCGCCTTTTCCGCCCTGGCCGAGGGCGGCGTCGAACAGGTGCGCGTCGAGTTGCTGGCGAAAAAGCTGAAGGTCACGAAGGGCAGCTTCTACTGGCACTTCCGCGACCGCACCGACCTGATGAACGCCCTGTTGGACGGCTGGAAACAGGGCCGCATCGCCGCGATCAAGGAGCAAACCCGGCTGGACGGGCGCGAACCGGCCAAGCAACTGCATGATTTGCTGGCGCTTTACAGCGGCAACAACCCGCGCGGCATGGCCATTGAGTTGGCCGTCCGCGATTGGGCGCGCCGCGCGCCGGAGGCGGAGGGGGTGATCGCCGAGGTGGACGGGGAGCGTCTGCGCTGCGTCGCCGATCTGTTCGTCGCGCTGGGCCTGCCGCCCGATCAGGCTTTCGCCCGCGCCTATCTGTTCTACGCCTTCGCCTTTGGCCAGGGGCTATTGGCTCGCTCCGCCGGAGCCGACCAAGCCGAAGCGATCAAGGCGATCTGCGGAACCGTGCTGGTGCCGGACAAGCAGACGCCTTGATCGCCGCTCAACACGCTCAGGCCCGATAGCCCAGGCGCAACGATCCCCAATGACGCCCACGGACGATGATCGGGGCGTCCACCTCCTTCAAGCGGACCATCTGACCGCCGCCCATGTCGCGGCGGTAGGCTTGCAGCAGGAAGGCCCGCGTGTTGCGCGCCGCCGCCAAACCGGCCCGGTCGGTGAACAGACGCCGGTTGCGGCTGTGCGCGGTGTTCCAATCCACCTCGCCGGGGCGCTGCGGTTCGGAATAGCGGGCGTTGTGGGTCGGCAGATAGCCGATGCTATTGACCGCCACGCAGAACTGGAAGCGCGGGTTGGACGCCACGATCTGCTCTTGCAAGGTTGGGAACACGCGGTCGGTCAACTCGGTGAAGGGGGCGATGAACTGTTCCGGCGCGGTGTTGGGAACGCTGGTCAGTTGGGTGGAGAAGAGCGCCTCCTCGGTGATCTGGCCATCGCGCAGGCTGGTTTCCAGCAGTTTGGCGAGAGACGCCGCGCCCTCCTGCACCGTGCTGATGAAGGGGCGGTCGGTTTCGATCAGACGGCGATAGGACTCTTCCAGTTTTTCAGTTTGGGCGTCTGACAACTCGCCAAAGGCCAGATGCAGGCCCAGATCGCTGCTTCCGGCGACGATGGCGGGCAGTTCCCCCGCGTCGCGCAGCACCACATTGACCGCGCTGTGTTCGTTCAGGGTCGGCAGCCCCTTCGGATCGACCAGCAGGCCGTCGATGGAGAGATCCAGCATCGTCGCCGACACGCGGTTTGCGCCGATGACCAGCGAGATCGGCTCTTCGCAGGGAATGCGGTCGGAGGTGCGGCGGTCCCCCGCCACGGATTGGCGGAGCGCGATGACCAGACGCCGCTTCAGGTCGGACACGGCGGACTGGGTGTCCGTCATGCGACGGCTGACGTCGCGGGCGATGTCGGTGATCTCGTCGGTCTGGTCGCGGATGCGCAGCACGCTGCTCGACACTTGCGAAGCCCCGCCGGCGGAGTTGGTGGCGCTGCGCCCGATTTCGCCGTTGGCCGCCGATTGCTCCTCCACCGCCGCCGCCGTGGCGGACGCGGCCTCGTCGATTTCCTGGATGACGGAGATCACGGTCTGAATGGCCGAGACGCTGCCGTTGACCGCCGCCTTCAACTGTTCGATCTGACGGGCGATGTCGCCAGTCGCCCGCGCGGTTTGGCCCGCCAGACTTTTCACCTCACCCGCCACGACGGCGAAGCCCTTGCCCGCTTCGCCGGCCCGCGCCGCCTCGATGGTGGCGTTCAAGGCCAGCAGGTTGGTTTGTCCGGCGATGTCGTTGATGAGGCTGGCGACCTTGCCGATTTCCTCCGTCGCGACCTCCATCCGGCTGATCGCCGAGGCCGAATCCCGCGCGCTGTCCACCGCGCGACGCGCGACCTCGCTGGAGCGCGCCGCCTGACGGGCGATCTCATGCCCGGCGGCGTTCAACTCCTCGGTCGCCGCCGCCACGGAGGAGGCGTTGGAACTGGCCTGTTCGGAGGCCGCCGACACAACCACGGTGTTTTCCCGCACCACCCCCAGCGATTCCATCAGATGGGTGATGCCGTCGCCCGCCCGCCGCCCGGCCTGCTCCACCCCAATCCAGGTGGCGTCGAGGTCGCTTTCGATGGCCTTGCAGGTTTCCAACAGGGTCTGGCGGGTCAGATCCTTCTGGCGGATCTCCAATTCCAGTTTTTCATGCAGGCTGTAACCGATTTTTGCCTTCATCGCGTTCAATTCGGAGGCGATCCGCTTGAATTCGGCGGTGGTGATCGGTTCCGCCGGACTCATGTAATCGCCGATGGCGACGCGGCCATAGGTCTTCTCCATCGCCGCCAGAGGGCGACGGACTGTGCGTAGGATCATCATGCCAAAAAGCGTGGCGAGCGCGCAGCTCGCCGCCAGCGCGACGAGAAGTTGCGCGACGCGCGTTTTGAAGTCGGCGGCGGCCTTTTCATACTCCTCCCGCGCCACGCGGATTTGCAGTTCCAGCAGCTTGTCGTTCACCTCGTGCAATTCAGCGAATAGTGGTTTCAGAACTTTACGCACATGGACTTCCAAGGCCAGAGAGTTGCTGTCCTTGATGTGCGCGATGGCTGGAACAATGGCCTCGCCGTTGAAGCGCGCGCTCAATTCCTGATATTTCACCGCCAGAATTTTCTCTTCTGGCGTGAGGTATGTCTCCAAATATTCTTTCAGAAGCTTGCCCATGTAGGCGACGTTATCTTCAATATCTTTGACCTGACCCTTGACCTCTTTGTCCGGCATGCCATCACGCAGGCCGATCACCAAGTCGGTGATGATTTGCTGGTTTTCCCGCGTGTGGTTCAGAATCTCGCCGATCTGATAGGCTGGAACCGTACGATCCTCATAGACCGTGCGCAGCGATTCGTTGGATTCGGACATGCCGTCCAACCCCAACCAGCCTGCCAGCAGCAGCGCCAGAATCAGCACGCCGAACACCGCGATCAATTGCCCGGCGATGCTGTTGCGAACCGCCGTGACGGTGCGCGCCGCAAGACCGGGCTTGACCAGTTCGCCCTGCGTCAAAACCAGTTTGGCCGTTCCGTTCCGCATCGCCGCGTAGAGGGCGTCCGCCGCCGCGATGTCCTCGCGCGAGGGTTTGGAGCGGATGGAGATGTATTCCTTGACTTCCCCATCGGCCAGAACCGGCGTGACGTTGGCGCGCACCCAATAAAAATCGCCCGATTTGGTGCGGTTCTTGACCAGCCCCTCCCAGGGATGCCCGTCCTTGACGGTCGCCCAGAGATCGGCGAAGGCCTCTTTCGGCATGTCGGGATGACGGACGAGATTGTGCGGGGCGCCGATCAACTCATGCTCGGCAAAGCCGCTGATCTCAACGAAAGCCTTGTTGACGAAGGTGATCCGCCCGCCCGTGTCCGTGCGCGAGACGAGTGGAACACCTTCCGTCAGATGCACTTCAGTCTTGGTGATCGGTGTGTTGACGCGCATGACGCTGTTCCATCTCAGCCGTTGCAACGAAAGCCAGCATCCAACAATTGGTCCAAAACGCAAAGTCGTCCAGAAACAATAGATCGTCGTGTGCCAACCAGCGCGCTTTAGCAGCAAGGATCATGCCGCCGCGCGCCACCCTTGAAATTGCTGGTCGAAAAAAGAATCCGCACCCAGATGAGGTTCAAAAACGTCGCTCCGCTCGCAATTTGCGTCTTGAATCGAAAGACGTCTGCAAGATGGGAATTGGCGGGATGGCGCGCGCCGTCAGCCTGACAACCCATCCAACGGGATGGCGGTGACGCTCTTGACCTCCTCCATCACGGCATACGTGTGAGTCTCCCGCACGCCGCGCGCGGTGGACAAAAGCTCGCCGAGGAACAATCTGTATTCATTCATGTCGCGAACCCGCGCTTTGACGAGGTAATCGAACCCGCCCGCCACCATATGGCATTCCATGATCTGGGGCATGCGCAGCACGGTGCCCTTGAAGTCGTCGAAATTGTCCGGGGTGGTGCGGTCCAGCACGACCTCCACGAACACCAACATGCCGGCGTCCAGCCGGTGGGGATCGAGCAAAGCCACGTAACGCTGAATGATGCCGTCATTCTGCAAACGCTTCACCCGTTCCAGACACGCCGCCGGGCTGAGGTTGATCCGGCGGGCCAGTTCAACGTTGCTGAGCCGTCCATCCTCCTGCAATTCGCGCAGGATCTTGACGTCGGTGGGGTCGAGGGAGCGCTCCATCGTCAATTCCAAATTTTCCATGGTTTGTTTCTTATTCTATCATGAAAAATTCCGTTTTATCCACAATCAAACGGACCATCATCGGCTTAAATCTTACTATACTGAATTATCTTCACACCACAGAGCGATGGACCATCCCATGCTTGCATCCGCCGAGTTTCCCGCCGTGCGTCCGGACCGTGCCGCGATCATCGCCGCCTACCGCGCCGACGAGGCGCGGGTGCTGGATGGGCTGATCCAGATCGCCGCCCTGCCCCCCGACGCCCGCCGTCGGGTGCAGGACACCGCCGCCGGTTTCGTCGCCAAGCTGCGGGAAACCCGCCCGCGCTTCGGCGCGCTCGACGCCTTTTTGCAAGAGTTCGGCCTGTCCACCAAGGAAGGCGTGGCGCTGATGTGTCTGGCGGAAGCGCTGCTGCGCATCCCCGACTCTGAAACCGCCGATCTGCTGATCCGCGACAAGATCGGCGACGCCGATTGGACGCGCCACCTCGGCAAGGCCGACAGCCTGTTCGTCAACGCCTCCACCTGGGCCTTGATGCTGACCGGCAAGGTCGTGCGGTTGGACGACGAGGACCAGCGCCAGCCCGCCGGTCTGCTCGACCGTCTGGTCAGCCGGGCGGGGGAGCCGGTGATCCGGCAGGCGATGATGCAGGCGATGCGCATCCTCGGTCGCCAGTTCGTCATGGGCCGCAACATTGAGGAGGCGCTGGACCGCGCCCGCGACAGCGAAAAGCTCGGCTACCGCTATTCCTACGACATGTTGGGCGAAGCCGCCCGCACCCAGGCCGACGCCGACCGCTATCAGGAAACCTACGCGCGGGCCATCGAGTCCATCGGCAAGGCGCGCGGCAACCGGACGGTTCTGACCAGCCCCGGCATTTCGGTGAAGCTGTCGGCCATCCACCCGCGTTACGAGATCGCCCAACAGGCCCGCGTGATGGCGGAACTGCGCCCGCGCCTGCTCGATCTGGCGCTGAAGGCCAAGGCCGCCGGGATTCACCTGACGGTGGACGCCGAGGAGTCGGACCGTCTCGACCTGTCGCTCGATGTGATCGAGGCGGTGTTCAGCGACCCGGCGCTCAATGGCTGGGAAGGGTTCGGGCTGGCGGTGCAGGCTTATCAAAAGCGCGCCCTGCCGGTGATCGAATGGTTGGGCAATCTGGCCGCGCGGGTCGGGCGCAAGCTGATGATCCGGCTGGTCAAGGGCGCCTATTGGGACAGCGAGATCAAGCGCGGCCAGGAACGTGGCCTGGACAATTACCCGGTCTTCACCCGCAAGGCGTCCACCGACGTCTCCTATCTGGCCTGCGCCCGCAAGCTGCTTGGCCGCCGCGACGTCTTCCACCCGATGTTCGCCACCCACAACGCCCACACCGTCGCCTCGGTCCTGGAAATGGCCGGCGACCGCGTCGGCTACGAGTTTCAGCGCCTGCACGGCATGGGCGAGCCGCTCTATCACCAGATCGTCGGCCCCGACATGCCGGTGCGCGTCTACGCCCCCGTCGGCAGCCATGAGGATCTGTTGGCCTATCTGGTTCGCCGGTTGCTGGAAAACGGCGCCAACTCCTCCTTCGTCAACCGCATCCAGGACGAACAGGTTCCCATCGCCGACATCGTCGCCGATCCGGTTGCCCGCATCGCCGGTCTGGCGGTGAAGCCGCACCCGCGCATCCCGTTGCCCAAGGATCTCTATGGGGCGGAGCGGCTGAACAGCCAGGGCGCCGACCTCAGCGATCCGACCATCGTCGGCCCGCTGCTGACCGGCATGGCGGCGGCCTGGAGCAAGCCCTGGACGGGCGGCCCCATCGTTGGTGGTTTGACCCCAGCGGGCAACGGTCGCCCCATCGTCGATCCGTCGAACAACGCGCGGCTCGTCGGCCATGCCGTCGAGGCGAACGCCGAGGACGTCGAACGCGCCCTGTCTCTGGCGAGCGCCGCCCATCACGCTTGGTCGGCCCGTCCGGTGACGGAACGCGCCGACTGCCTGACCCGCGCCGCCGACCTGATGGAGCGCGACCGGGACGAGTTGCTGGCCCTGCTGACCCGCGAGGCGGGCAAGGTGCTGCCCGACGCCATCGCCGAACTGCGCGAAGCGGTGGATTTCTGCCGCTATTACGCCACCCGCGCCTGCGCCGATTTCCAGCCGATGGTGATGCCCGGCCCGACCGGCGAGCGCAACGAGCTGCGCCTGACCGGGCGCGGAGTGTTCGTCTGCATCAGCCCGTGGAACTTCCCGCTGGCGATCTTCGCCGGGCAGGTCGCCGCGGCCCTGGTGGCGGGCAACACGGTGATTGCCAAGCCCGCCGAACAAACCCCGCTGATCGCGGCGGCTGCGGTCAAGCTGCTGCTGGAAGCTGGCGTGCCGCCCAACGTTCTGCATCTGCTGCCGGGCGACGGCGCGACCGTCGGCGGACGGCTGGTCGGGGATTGCCGCGTGGCGGGCGTCGCCTTCACCGGATCGACCGAGACGGCCCATCTCATCAACCGCACGCTGGCGACGCGCGGCGGGGCCATCGTCCCCTTCATCGCTGAAACCGGCGGGCAGAACGCCATGCTGGTGGACAATTCCGCCCTGCCCGAACAGGTGGTGGACGACGTCGTGACCAGCGCCTTCCGCTCCGCCGGTCAGCGCTGCTCGGCCCTGCGCGTGCTGTTCGTGCAGGACGGCATCGCCCCCAAGGTGATCGAGATGCTGAAGGGCGCGGCGGCGGAGCTGCGTCTGGGCGACCCGGCCCTGCTGTCCACCGACGTCGGCCCGGTGATCGACGGAGAGGCGCTGTCCATCCTGCAACAGCATGTCGAGCGGATGAAGCGGGAGGCCGTCACCCTGTTTGAAGGCAAGCTGCCCTACGGCTGCGGCCAGGGAAGCTTCCTCGCCCCGCACGCCTTTGAAATCACCAGCCTCGACCAATTGCCGCGCGAGGTGTTCGGCCCGGTCCTGCACGTCATCCGTTTCAAGGGCGACAAGCTGGACGCTATGCTCGACGCCATCGAGGCCACCGGCTATGGCCTGACGCTGGGAATCCACACCCGCATCGACCGCACCGCCCGCAAGATCGCCGAGCGGATGCCGGTCGGCAACATCTACATCAACCGCAACATGATCGGCGCGGTGGTCGGGGTGCAGCCCTTTGGCGGCGAGGGGTTGTCCGGCACCGGCCCGAAGGCGGGCGGTCCGCGCTACCTCGCGCGCTTCGCGGCGGAACGCACGCTGACGATCAACACGACGGCGGCGGGCGGCAACACCTCTCTGGTTTCGCTCGAAGAGGATTGATCGGATCGGACACCGGGCGGGCGGGCGAATCAAGAGAACACGCGCCCCGCCCGACGTTCGGTGTTCCCCCAACCACAGCATCCGATCGCCACCTGAAAGCGCCCATTTCAAGAAATTTTCCTGCAATGCCTCGTCGTCAAGTTTCTGATGCGAAGGCGCACGGGCAACACACGCCGCTGTGATCGATTTTTTTGCAACGCCCTCACGGCAAACGGCGCAAACCGATCCGATTTGGCGGCGATGAGGCGTCGTTTCAGCATTTCCACCGTTGAATGCTGTTCGTTGCCCGGTCCATAACTGTTCCAGATCCGCTTTCGCAGAATTGGGACGCATGTTGAGCACCGCCGCCCGTTCCTCACGGTCATCCCTTCGCCAACGCCTTCTGACCGTGGCGGCCTGCGCGGCGTTGTTGGTCGGCGGTTCCAGCGCCGCCGACGCCCAGACCACGAGCACAGCCCCCCGCGCGCCGACGGTCCATCACCGCCAGCCGCCGAAAACCTTCGTCTTTGACGAAACCAAGCCAACCTGTTGGGACGGCGATCCGGCAGGGCCAGCTATTCTGAGCGCGTTGACCAACGGTGACGCCGGTTTCCTATCGCTGGCGCGCGAGCAGCCGGAGGAAGCGTTCCGCTGCTCCAGCCTGTTCCCCAGCGAGGCCGCGACCGCCATCCTGCGCGAGGCCGCCCTCGCCACCCCCTTTGACGCCATCGGCGCGATTGAACAATTGTCGCTGCGGCCCGGCGGCATGACGATCATCGGGCGCGCCTTGACGCCGACCTTGCTGGCGCGGTCGCTCGACAGCGGGATGATTTTCTACGAAACCCGGCACGAGTTGCAGAAGCTGATGCCGCCGGAAAATCTGCTGGCGCTGGAGATGCAGGCGCGCAAGGCGCTGACAGCCGCCTTCGCCAAGGAACCATCGGCCTTCTCGGCCAAGATCGGCGCGCTGCTGGACGACATGACGGAAGAGGCCGGTCGGGACCGCTTCCGCATCGTCAACGGGCAGCCCGTCGAGGTGCTGTTTGAACTGATCGCCCGGATCGGGCCGCAGCTCTACACCTCCTCCTTCGACGGCATTCTCGACATCCTGACCACCAAGCTGAAGCAGGAGCGCCGCACCTTTTTCGATCTGGCCCGCGACCCGGCGGCCAGTGCCCTGTGGGGGGATTTCTTCATCGCCGTGGTGACGAGCGGGCGCGGCGACACCCTGTTCGGCCCGATGGCTGGCAACGCGCGCGACTTGGCGCGGGGCAGCGTCCGGTCCCTGCTGGCGCAGGAAACCCGGATCGACGCGCCCATCGTCGCGGGCGCCCTCGCCGACGCGATGGACACCAAATCCGACGAGATTCGCGCCGCCCTTGAGGATGAATTGGCGGATCATCACCGGGACGCCCGCAGCCCCATCGTCAAAGCGACGGCGGGCTTGGCGGGCGGCATCCACGCCGGACGCATGGGAACCCGCCCAACCACCGCCACCTTTGCGGCGGAACGCTTCGCCGACCGCTACCCGCCCGCCCCAGCCCCGGTGTTGAGCGAAGACCGGCTGTTCAAGAACGGCGTCAACGTCCAGCGAATGACCTTCTACAACGACGCCGACGGCAAATCGTCGTTCAGCGGTTTCATCAAGTCCCACCGCGCGGCGGGCTGGGCGATTGAGGAGTATCTCGGCTTCGTCGTGGTCTCCAGCCCGGAAAAGGCCGGGCGGCGGATCGTCATCGTCGCCGACACCCCCGACGGGGGCGAGAATGGGCGGATGGCCGTTCAATTGTGGCTGCGCCACGCCAATCTGGTCCCGAGCGTCGTCGTGCATCGTGGTCACAGCTATCACGAAGAAGAAACGATGCCGGAGATCTCGACGAACACGGCCTTCGTCTTTTGGGGATCCTGCGGCGGGCAGTTGCGCCTGCGCGCCACGCTGGAGCAGGCCCCCGACGCGCTGGTCCTGGCCACCCAGAACATCGGCACGGCCCTGGTCAACCAGGCCCTGTTGCGGACCATCGAAGACCGGCTGCTGGCCGATGGAACCATCAATTGGACCAAGGTGTGGGCCGACGCTCAGGCCAAGATCCGCGACCGCCGTTTTTCCGCCTATTCCCGGCCCGATCAGAACTCCACCCTGATCGCTCTGCGCGGGTGGCGGTTGCAGACCGAAGGCAAAACGAAACTGCTGCACGCGGCGAAGCCGGAGGTGAGCGTTCCTAAGGCGTCGGCCATCGTCGCTCCGACCGTCGTTCCGGTCGCCGTCAACGGCCCCGCGCCCATCCCCATCGCGCCCACCGCCTGGACGGCGCCGCCGCCGCCGCGCCTGCGCGTCAACACATCAACGGCCACGCTGGCGGACAGCGACCGTCTCGCCCAAATCGTGCGCTGAACCGAAGGGAGATGGAACGGGGACGGCACGCCGCCCCATTCCATCCCTCCGATCACACGTTCAACAACAGGTTCTCCCGCTCCCACGAGCTGATGACCCGGTTGTACGCCTTGTATTCCGCCTCCTTCACGCAGGTGACGGCGTCGATGAAGCGTTCGCCCAGAATTTCCTTCAGCGGCTTGCAGGCGTTGAATTTGGTCAGCGCCTCGCTCTGGTGGCGCGGCAGGGTGAAGGCCAGACGGTAGGCCGATCCCTTGATCGGGTCGTTCGGCTCCATATTCTGCGTCATGCCGATGTAGCCGCAGGCCAGCGACGCGGCGATGGCCAGATAGGGGTTGGCGTCGGCCCCGGCCACCCGGTTTTCCACCCGGCGGGCGTCGGGCTGCGACACCGGCACGCGCAGGCCCGTCGTGCGGTTGTCGCGGCCCCAATGCACGTTGATCGGCGCGTCGGAGTTCGGCACCAAACGGCGGTAGGAGTTTACGTTCGGGGCCAGCAGCGGCATCGCGTAGGGCAGATATTTTTGCAGCCCGGCGATGTGGGCCATGAACAGCGCGCTGTCCGTCCCGTCGGGGTTGGAGAACAGGTTGCGCCCGGTGTCGGCGTCCACCACCGATTGGTGGATGTGCATGGCGCTGCCCGGCTCGCCCTGCATCGGCTTGGCCATGAAGGTGGCGTAGATCTGGTGGCGGATCGCGGCCTCGCGCGCCGTGCGCTTGAACAGGAACGCCTGATCGGCCAGTTCCAACGCGTCGCCATGGTTGAAGTTGATTTCGATCTGCGCCGCCCCGGCCTCGTGCGTCAGGGTGTCGATGTCGATATCCTGCTTTTCGCAGTAATCATAGACGGCTTCAAAGATCGGATCGAATTCGTTGACGGCGTCGATGCCGAAGGCCTGCCGACCGCTTTCCATCCGACCGTTGCGGCCAATCGGCGGCACCAGCGGGTAATCGGGATCCTTGTTGACCTGAACCAGGAAAAACTCAAGCTCCGGCGCCACCTGCGGCTTCCAGCCGCGCTCTTCATACAGGGAGAGCACGCGCTTGAGCACATGGCGGGGCGACATGTCCACCGGACGGCTGTCCGCGTAGACGCAATCGACGATGACCTGGGCCGTCGGCTCTTCATACCAGGGAACGAAGCGGATCGTCCGTTCGTCCGGGATCATGTAGATGTCGGAATTTTCGTCCGAGGTGATGTCTTCATCCTCGGCGAACTCGCCGGTCACGGTCTGGACGAAAATCGCTTCGGGAAGACGCAAGCCACGGTCGCGCAAGATGCGGAGAAACTTGTCGGCGGGCACGATCTTGCCCCGCGCGATGCCCGAAATGTCGGGCACAAGACATTCGACTTCAGTGATACGGTTTTTTTTGATGAAGTCTTCCATAAAACCCATGAGATTGGCGGACCGCACCGGGCAATGGGCAGCCCCCTCCGTGCTGTGATCGACAGCGACACTATGACGCCGTTTCAGGGGACCGCGCCAGAGGGTTCCGATGACGCTTCTGTGAAATCGTCGACTTTTCATTGACCCGCTTGCGACGGGACGCCTAACTGGCCGGATGCCGAAAGCCTCTTATCTGAACAGTTGGTACGCGGCGAGCGCCGCCGCCCATCCCACTCACCCCGCCTTGGCCGGGGAATTGCGCTGCGACGTCTGCGTGATTGGCGGCGGCTACACCGGCCTGACCACCGCGCTGGAGCTTGCCGAACGCGGCTATGACGTGGTGGTGCTGGAGGCGCAGGCTTGCGGATGGGGCGCGTCGGGCCGCAACGGCGGGCAGATCATCACCGGCTACAACAAGCCGATGAGCGTGATCGAGCGCTGGGTCGGTCGGGAGGACGCCCGCCGCCTGTGGGATTTCGGCGAGGAGGCCAAAACCCAGCTTGCCGAGCGGGTGGAGCGCCACGCCATCGCCTGCGATCTGACCTGGGGCTTCGCCTACGCCGCCTTGAAGTCCCGCCACATGAAGGACGTCGCCGAGATGGAGCGCGAGTTGCGCGACGGCTACGGCTATGATCGGGCGCGCCGCCTGGACCAAGACGGCATCCGGGCGCATGTCGGCAGCGACTCCTACATCGGCGGCCTGCTGGACGAGGGCAGTGGGCATCTGCACCCGCTGAACTTCGCGCTGGGGTTGGCCCGCGCCGCCGCCGCCGCTGGCGTCCGCATCTTTGAAAACAGCCGCGTCACCGCGCTGGACACCGGGTCCGAACCCTGGGCGCAGACCGAGCATGGCCGGGTGCGCGCCAAGCATATGGTGATCGCGGGCAACGCCTATCTCGGCGGGCTGGTTCCTGGATTGGCCCCGACCATCATGCCGGTCGCCACCTACATGATCGCCACCGAGTCGGTGGGCGAGGCGCGCGCCACGCAGTTGCTGCCCACCAACATCGCGGTGTCGGACCTGAATTTCTCGCTGAATTACTTCCGCCGTTCGTCCGATCATCGGCTGCTGTTTGGTGGCGGCGTCAGCTATTCCGGCATTGATTTGCCGGGATTGAAGCTGGCCATGCGGGCCAAAATGCTGGCCGTCTTCCCACAATTGAGCGACGTCGCCGTCGAACATTTCTGGGGCGGCCATGTCGCCATCACCATGAATCGGATGCCGCAGTTGGGGCGGCTGTCGTCGACCAGCTTGTTCGCGCACGGCTATTCCGGCCATGGCGTCGCGCTGGCGGGCATGGCCGGGCGGGTGATGGCCGAGGCGATCCGGGGAACCGCCGAGCGCTTTGACGTGTTCACCCGCATCCCCCATCACGCCTTCCCCGGCGGGAGACGGCTGCGCACGCCAGCGTTGGTGCTCGCTATGCTCTGGTTTCGCCTGCGCGACCTGCTGTAAGCTGCCGACTGGTCATCGCTGGGGACAACAACAAGGTTGCAACCTCATGCCGCTGATTGTGCTAAATTTGATGGAATTTCACCCCAGCGCCCCCAAGGGACGATGACCGACAGCTCGAACACCGATGAGAAGACCGCCGCCGATCCGTCCACCAAAAGCGGACCGGCGACCACTTCGTCTGACAACGGCTCTGCGGGGGATTCCCAAGCGGAGCCGATGCGGGACACCCATTTCGATTTTCAGCACAAGGTGTTCAGTCTGCCCGGCGCCTTCTTTTGCGCCGATCCAACCAGCAAGGATCCCGTCCTCAACATCCTGTTGGGCGATCTGAAGGCGGCCTTGGCCTTCCCCACCCTTCTGGAATCCTTCCAGATCGAGCAGGGAAGCCATGACGAACGGTTGTTGGAGATCGTCGAACAGGGTTTGGCCTACGTCAAACAAATCCGTCCGGGGGAACAGATCCCCGGCGAGTTGCTGGATGGCCGGGCGTCCTGGTCGGTTGACGACCGGCACCGCCGCGTCGCCAAGGGCCGTCTGACGATGCAGGTGGTGTCGTCGATGACCGGCGCCGAAATGATCGTGTCGGACGCCTACCAGCTTGACCAGTTGGTGGAGGATCCGGGAACTCAGGCACGCCTGAAGCTGGCCCTGCAAAAGCTCGCTGAAAAGCTGAAGCTGAACATGCCCAACTCAGAACAATATTTGACCGACCGCTTGGACGATCTCGCTCAGGAGTTGTCTTATATTGAGGCGTTGCGCGACCGCTTCAAACACATTCGCAAGATGGAAACCAACTTCGCCACGCTCATCACCGTGTACCGCACGGACCGTGTTTTTTGCAGCGAGATCAACCGGATGCAGGGCCTCATCAAGAAGCCCCTGCGTGAATATGACATGATCTTCGATCAGGCCGACGCGCAGACCGGCGAAATCGTCGGGGCGTTGAAGGACATTCACGCCACGATTCAGTTCATCCGCAAGATCCGCGACGATCTGCGCACCAAGCTGCTGGAGTGGGAAGACCTGCTGAAGGGCTGGGATTCGGTGATGATGGAGCGCTCCCCCCGGTTGGAGCATCTGCAAAAGGCGACCTACCGCTTTCTGGCCAGCCGTTTCATCGAAACCACCGTGTGGAAACGCGGAGGGTAAGATGTGGAAACGCGGAGGGTAAGATGTGGAAACGCGGAGGGTAAGATGTGGAAACGCGGAGGGTAAGATGTGGAAACGCGGAGGGTAAGATGTGGAAACGCGGAGGGTAAGATGTGGAAACGCGGGGGATAAGATGTGGAAACGGGGCGGCTGAGGTTCACGCCACCCCGCGCAACTCCTCCGCCGCGCGCAGATCGACGCTGACCAATTGCGACACGCCGCGTTCGGCCATGGTGACGCCGAACAGCCGATCCACCCGCGCCATGGTCAGGCGGTGGTGGGTGATGATGAGGAAACGGGTGTCGCCCTGGCGGGCGATGTCCTCGACCAGATCGCAAAAGCGCCCGACGTTCGATTCGTCGAGCGGGGCGTCCACCTCGTCCAGCACGCAGATCGGCGCGGGGTTGGATCGGAAGACGGCGAACAGCAGGGACAGCGCGGTCAAGGCCTGCTCGCCGCCCGACAGCAGCGACAGGACTTGCAGCTTCTTGCCCGGCGGGCTGGCGTAGATTTCCAGACCGGCGCTCAACGGATCCTCGGCGTTGACCAATTCCAGATGCGCCTTGCCGCCGCCGAACAGGCGGATGAACAGGTCCTGGAAATTGCGGTTCACCGTGTCGAAGCTGGCGATCAACCGTTCGCGCGCCTCGCGGTTCAGGCTGGCGATGCCCTGGCGCAGCCGGGCGATGGCGGCGGTCAGATCGGCGCGTTCGGTGTGCAGGCTGGTGATCTGCGCCTCAAGCTCCGTCGCCTCGATCTCGGCGCGCAGATTGACCGGCCCCATGCCGTCGCGTTCGCGCGTCAGCTTGTCGAGCCGCGCCTCGATGGCCCCGGCGTCGGGCAGCGCGTCGTCCGGGCCAAGCTCCGCCGCCGCGCGGGTGTCTTCCGGGGCGCAATCCAGCCGTTCGGCGATCCGCTCCGTCAGGGTTTGCTGGTGCTGCATCGCCCCCGCCACCGCCGCTTCGGCGCGCGCGCGGGTCTCGCGGGCGTCGGCCAGCCCGGATTCGGCCTGACGGAGCGCGGTTTCGATCTCGGTCAAGCGCCCCTCGGCCTCGGCCAACGCCTCGGCGGCGCGTTTGCGGGTTTTGTCGGCCTCGAAGGTGCGATCCTGCAATTCTTGCCGTTCCAGCGCGATGGCGGCGGGACGGTCAGCCAGTTGGGCGATGTCGGCCTCCGCCGCGTCGGCCCGCGCGCGCAACTCCGCCACCCGGCCATCGGCCCCGGTGGAGCGGGTGTCCCAAGACGCGGTTTCCGCCTGGATGGCGGCCAGCCTTTGGCGGCGGGCCTGGGCCTCGCGCGTCAGACGGTCCAAGCCGCTCTGTTTTTCGTTCAACAGCGCCCGGCGTTCGGCCAGCGCGGCGCGTTGTTCGTTGACCCGTTCGCGCCCTTCGCGCGGGTCGGGCAGCGCGTCCAACAGGGCCAGAGCCTCGTCCCGCTGCGCGGCGGCCTCGCGCTCGTCCACCGCCAGCCGTTCGATGACCTCGACCAGAGAGGCCAGACGGGACGCCGCCGCGTCGGCCTCGCGCGCCAGCTTGGCGTGACGGTCGCGCGCGCCGTTCAGGGCGGCGAAGCCCTCCCGCACGGCGTCGCGGGCGCGGCGGTCGGCCTGCGCCGCCTCTTCCACCGCGCGCTTGGCGGCGTCCAGCGCCTCGCGCGCCAGCTCCACCCGCTCCTCGGCCAGTTCCAGCCCGTCGCGCAGTTCGGCCAGTCGGTTGCGCTGCTTCAGGCGCACGGCGGCGGCGGTCGGCGCGCCCGCCTGCACGGTGAAGCCGTCCCAACGCCACGCCCCGCCGTCGCGGCTGACCAAAATTTGACCGGGGGCCAGCGCCGGAGCCAAGGCCGCGCCGGTCGCCGCGTCCTCCACCACGCCGATGTGCGCCAACGCCCGCCCGGCGGCGGGTGGGCCGGAGACCCAGCCGGTCAGCGGATCAACCCCCACCGGGAAGGGCTGCAAAGCCTGAAAAGGCGGAAAGCGCCGCCAATGCACCGGCGAGGCTTCGTCCAGCGGCGCGGTCAGCGCGTCGCCCAGCGCGGCGGCCAACGCGCCTTCATAGCCGGGGGCCACCGTCACCGCGTCCACCAGCGGGGGAAATTCTTCGCTGACCCCAGCCGTCAACAGCTCGTTCAGGGCGCGTTCTTCGGCGCGCAGCGTCGCGCGGGCGGATTCGACGACGGACAGCGCCTCGCGCGCGCGGGATTGGGCCGGTTCGGCGTCGGACTTCGCCCGTTCCGCCCGTTCCGCCGCCTCGCGCGCCTCGTCCAACCGCTGTTCGGCCAGTTCGACCGCCAATTCGGCGTCGGCCAGATCGGCGCGGGCGGCGATGTCAGCCTCCAGCGTCGCGCGCTGCGCCTGTTGGTCGGCCAACCGCTTGGCCAGACCGGCGGCGCGGGTTTCCAACTCGCTCGCCTGCCGTTGGGTGGCGGTGCGCCGCGCCTCGTCGGCGGCGACCGCTTCGGTCAGCCGGGTCAGCGCCCGGTCGAGATCCTCGACCGCCTCGCGCGCCTCGACCACGGCGTCGCGCGCCGCCTCTTCCAGCATCTCTTCGTCGGCCTGGGCGTCGATCAGCCGGTCGCGTTCGGCCTCCAGCCGGGCCAAGGCCTCACCCGCGTCCGCCGCCAGCGCTTCTTCCCGGCCCAGATCCCCGGCGATCTGCCGCAACCGCGCCTGCAAGCCGCGCTGCTGTTCGGCCACCCGCTGTTCGTCGGCGTCGAGTTGCTCGCGGGCGATGACCAGCCGTTGCAGGGCGGCGGCGGCCTGCGCCTCCGCCTGCCGCTTCTCCGGCAGGCCCGCCGCCGCGTCGGCCCGGCGGCTGGTCGTCTGCGTCACCGTCAGCATCAGCGCCCGCACCGCCTCTTCCGAGGCGGCGAAGGCGGCGTGGGCGCGCGCCAGATCGGCTTGGCAGGCCAGCCAGCGCAGGTGCCACAGCACCGCTTCGGCCTTGCGGATGTGTTCGGACAGCGCGCGGTAACGGGCGGCTTGCCGCGCCTGTTTTTTCAGGCTTTGCAGTTGCGTGTCCATCGCCCCGATGACGTCGTCGAGGCGGGTCAAATTGGTTTCCGCCGCCCGCAACCGCAATTCCGCCTCATGCCGACGGGAGTGCAGGCCGGTGATTCCGGCGGCCTCCTCCAGCAGCATGCGGCGGTCCTGCGGCTTGGCGGAAATGATCTGCGCGACCTTGCCCTGGCTGACCAGCGCCGGGGAGTTCGCCCCCGACGCGTTGTCGGCGAACAGCAACTGAACGTCGCGCGCCCGCACCAGCTTGCCGTTGATGCGGTAGTCGGAGCCGGAGCCGCGTTCGATCCGCCGCGTGACCTCCAGCTCGTCATGCTCGTTGAAACCGGCGGGGGCGGTGCGCGTCCGGTTGTCGATGGCCAACGCCACCTCGCCCAGATTGCGCGCCGCCCGGTTGGACGTGCCGCCGAAAATGACGTCGTCCATGTCGTCGCCGCGCATCCGCTTGGCCGAGGTTTCCCCCATGACCCAGCGCAGCGCCTCCACCAAATTCGACTTGCCGCACCCGTTGGGACCGACGATGCCGGTCATGCCCGGTTCGATGACCAATTCGGTTGAATCAACGAAAGACTTGAAGCCGGAGAGGCGGAGACGCGTGAACTGCACCGGAAAACGACCTTTTCTTTACTTCAGCAGCTTGTCGATGGCCTTGGCGAAGACCTCGAACGGCTGCGCGCCCTCGACCCGATCCTTGCCGTCGTTCAGGATGAAGGTGGGGGTGGCTTCGACCTTGTACTGGTTCTGACCGACCATGCGGCTGTTCAGGATGCCGTCGGCCAGCGGCTGGCTGGCGAAACAGGCGTCGATGGTGTCCTGGCTCATCCCGGCCAGCTTGCCATATTGGGCCAGCGCCTTGGCCGGATCGCTGGCGCGCGACCACTGGGCTTGGCTTTTGAACAGGACGTCGGTCAGCGGGAAATAGCGCTCCACCGGCGCGCAATGGGCCAGCATGCTGGCGCGCAGGGCCGCTTGATCGAAGGGGAAGTCGCGGAACACCAGCTTGACCTTGCCGGTGTCGATGTAGGCTTCCTTGATCTTCGGCAGCACGTTCGCGTGGAAATCGGCGCAGTGCGGGCAGGTCATCGACGAATAATCATAGATCGTCACCGGCGCCTTCGGATCGCCCAGCACGCGTTCGGCCAGCAGGTCCGAAACGGCGGGCAACGGCGTCGCCGTCTGCGCGGCGGCGGGGGCCGACGTCATGGCGACGGTCAATCCAGCGGTCAGGCCGACAGCGAGCAGCCCGGCGAGTCCCAAAATTTTGCGGTTCACGATGCCCTCATCCCTACCAGATGTTGATGGTATAGCCAAAGAAAGTCGGCCCCGTCCAGCCTCAGCGCCCGGCCCGCTTGGGCCGCGCCAGCAGCGACCGGCCAAAGCGTTCCAACGTCGCGCGCAGCTCTTCATCCTCCACCGCCGCGATGGTGGTGGCTACGGAGGCTTCCTCGTCCGTCGTCAGCGCGCGCGGGCGCAGCATCGGCGAGGGCGCGGCGGGCAGGCCCGCGTGAATGAGTTTGATCCGCGCCACCGCGTGATAGCCGAAGAAGCTGTTGATCCGCTCGATGATCTGCGGTTCCAGATGCTGAAGCTCCAAGGCGATGGCGCCCATGGCGCGGATGTGGAGCGTCGCCTCCTCGCGCTTGCCGCGCGGGAAGCTGAGTTTGTCGGGGGCGGTGCGCTGTGACAATTGTTGGCCGACGATGGCGGGCCAATCGGTGATGAGCGCGCCAAAGGCCAGACCGCGCTTGCCAAGCACCTTGCCCGCCACCTCCGGCACGGTTTGGCCGATGCGTCGTGGTCCGTTCATGCTGCGCCAAAACTCCCTATGCCCAATCTCGGCCAATGCCTGTTCGCCGCGCGGCGTCGCCGCGTCTCATGTGGCGCCGCCGCACCGTAGCGCAAGGGATCGACGCTGCCCAGCATCGGCTGACGCAGGCGGCGCCCCCTTCTCCTGACGCCGGAAAGCCTCTATTTCATCCCTCCATGATCGACGATTCCGCAAAAGCCGCCGCGCGGCTCCTGTCCTGGTACGACCGCAACCGCCGCGACCTGCCTTGGCGGGCCAAGCCGGGGGAGGTGGTCGATCCCTATCGGGTGTGGCTGTCGGAAATCATGCTGCAACAGACGACGGTTCCCGCCGCCGCGCCCTATTTCCGCAACTTCACCGAACGCTGGCCGACGGTGCGCGCGCTGGCCGAAGCGCCGCTGGACGATCTGCTGGTCGCCTGGGCCGGGCTTGGCTATTACGCCCGCGCCCGCAACCTGCACAAATGCGCGCAAGCGGTGGTCAGCCTGCATGACGGGCGCTTTCCCGGCGACGAGGCGGCTTTGCTGGAGCTTCCCGGCATCGGCGCCTACACCGCCGCCGCCATCACCGCCATCGCCTTCGCCCGCAAGGCGACGGTGGTGGACGGCAATGTCGAGCGGGTGATCGCCCGCGTCTTCGCCGTCGCCGACCCGCTGCCCAACGTCAAGCCGACCCTGCGCAAACTGGCGGCGACGCTGACGCCGGACGAACGACCCGGTGATTACGCGCAGGCGATGATGGATTTGGGCGCGACCGTCTGCACCCCGCGCAAGCCGAAATGCATGCTCTGCCCCTGGACCGAGTTCTGCGAGGCCCGCGCCGCCGGAATCGCCGAAACCCTGCCGCGCAAGGTCGCCAAAACGGAAAAGCCGACGCGGCGCGGAACCGCCTATTGGCTGCTGAACCCCGACGGCGCGGTCCTGCTGCGCCGCCGGGTCGAAAGCGGGCTGCTGGGCGGCATGACCGAAATTCCATCGACCGCTTGGGAGGCGGAGGCCCCGGACGGCGTGGCGCTGGCGGTCCATCAGCCGCTCGCCCTCTCCTGGCGCGCCCTGCCCGGCTTGGTCCGCCATACTTTCAGCCATTTTCACCTGGAACTTGCCATTGTCACCGCGCAAGCGGGTGACGGCTGGCGCGAGGCCGAGGGGCTGTGGGTTCCCATCGACCGTTTGAGCGACCAGGCTCTGCCGTCGGTGATGGTCAAGGTCGCGCGCCACGCGCTCTCCCACGCCTGATCCGGTCCTCATCGGTTCCGTTCGGGGTGCTGTCATGGTCGTTGCGCGCGTCATCTTTGTGTTGGTTCTGTTGATCGGTCTGGGCGCCAACGCCGCGCCCACGCCCAAACCGAACAGCCCGACGGCGGCGGTGGCGTTGCTGCTGGCGCTCGACGGGTCGGCGTCGATCACGCAGGGCGATCTGGAGTTTCAGTTGCAGGGCCACGCCGCCGCCTTCCGCGATCCGTCGGTGGCCGACGCGCTGGCGGCGGGCGGCGCGCTGGTGACGCTGACCGTCTATTCCGGCCCGCGCACATTGAAAACCTTGATCCCCTGGACGCTGGTGACGAGCGTGGAGGACGCCGCCCGCTTCGCCGACCGCATCGACGCCACGCCGCGCGGCTTCCAGGGCGATTCCACCGCCATCGGCGGGGCGATCAACGACGCGCTGGCCCTGTTCGAGCAAAAGCCGGTCAAAAGCGCCGCGCCGCCGCGCAAGGTGATCGACCTTGTGTCCAACGGTTTTTCCAACAGCGGGCTTGAGCCGCAAGTGGCCCGCGACCGCGCCGCCGCGCGCGGCGTCACCGTCAATGGTCTGGCCATCCTCGATGAGTTTTCCTGGTTGGAGGAGTATTTCGAGGAAAACGTGATCGGTGGCCCTGGGGCCTTCGTAAAATCGGCGATGGATCGCGGCAGTTTCATCGAAGCCTTGCGGCAGAAGCTTATTCTTGAAATGGTGGGCGCGCCGGACCATCTGGCCGAACATCGGATCGCGGCGGCACGGCAGATTTCAACCCAGTGGGAGTGAGCGGCGTTGGAGCGGGTTGATTTTCTGGTGATCGGCGCGGGCATGGCGGGCGCCTCGGCGGCTTACGAATTGGCGGCCCATGGCCGCGTGCTGCTGTTGGAGCGTGAATCGCAGCCGGGCTATCATTCGACCGGACGCTCCGCCGCGCTCTACACCCAGACCTACGGCCACGCCACCGTGCGCGCCCTGACCGTGGCGAGCTGGGGCTTTTACACCGAGCCGCCCGATGGTTTCACCGGCCACCCGCTGTTGACGCCGCGCGGCGTCCTGCTGGTCGCCCGCCCCGATCAAAGCGACCTGCTGGAACAGGAATTCACCGATGGCCGCCGCCTGACGCCTGCGGTCGAGCGGCTGGACCGCGAGCAGACCTTGGCCCGCGCGCCCTTCCTGCGCCCCGATTACCCGCTGGGCGCGGTCTGGGAGCCAGAGGCTTGCGACATCGACGTTCACGCCCTGCACCACGGCTATTTGCGTGGCCTGAAGGCGCGCGGCGGGCGCGTCGTCACCGACGCCGAGGTGACGGCCTTGAGCCGCCGCGACGGATTGTGGGTGTCGGAAAGCCCGGCGGGGAGCTTCGCCGCCCCGGTCGTCGTCAACGCGGCGGGCGCCTGGGCCGACGCGCTGGCCGAACTGGCGGGCGTCCGTCCCATCGGGCTGGTTCCCAAACGGCGCACCGCGATCACCTTTGATCCCGTCTTCATCGATCCCGCCGACAAGCAGGGCTTGGATTCCTGGCCGATGGTGATCGACGTCGCCGACAGCTTTTACGTCAAGCCCGACGCCGGGCGGCTGTTGGCCTCCCCCGCCGACGAAACCCCGGTTCCGCCCTGCGACGTGCAGCCCGAGGAACTTGACATCGCCGAAACGGTGGATCGGTTGGAAACGGCCTGCCGTTTCACCGTGCGGCGGTTGGCGCACAGTTGGGCCGGGCTGCGCAGCTTCGTCGCCGACCGGGTGCCGGTGGTCGGCTTCGACGCTGAGGCCGAGGGGTTTTTCTGGTTGGCCGGTCAGGGCGGTTACGGCATCCAGACCGCCCCCGCCATGGGCCGCACAGCGGCGGCTCTGGCCACCGGCGGCGATCTGCCCGCCGACGTCCAGGCGTTGGGAGTCGGCCTGATGGACCTGTCACCGGCCCGTTTGCGCTGAAGAAAAGGCGTTTTCGGGCGGTTCGATGGAGTGATTTTTTCGTTTCGCCGCTCGCGCGCCGCGCTACAAAAATCCGGTTTCAGACGCTCACGAACGGTCATACGCCCGCACACCGCAAAATAACCCTTTGTTTTTCGTGTCTATGCGACAACTCGTCACTGTTGCAGAGCTGCTGCAACAAGGCTTCGATCGGTTGCACCCCCCTAGTAGCCCTAGAGGGAGTCTGGTAATACCTGCCCTGGCTGATGCCACAAATCAGAAACAACGCATTTTGCCTGGAGCAGACCCCATGAGCATCCTGTCGCGCGCCGCCGCCGCCCTGCTGGCGACCTCGGCCCTTGTCGCCATCTCCTCCCCGTCGCTCGCTCAGGATTTCAAGGTGAAGTCGGCTGGCGACATCGTCGTCCGCGCGCGTGGCGTCGCGGTTCTGCCGCAGGAAAAGGGCACGCTGAACAACACCGCCCTGGGCGACATCGGCACCGCCAAGGTTGGCAACGACTACATCCCGGAAGTCGATTTCACGTACTTCTTCACCGACAACATCGCCGCTGAGCTGATCGCCGGCACCAGCCGCCACAAGGTCCGGGGCAACCTGAACGGCCTGGGCAACAGCATCGAAGTGGGCAAGGTTTCGCTGCTGCCGCCGACCCTGACGGTGCAGTACCACTTCCTGCCGAAGGAGCGCATCAGCCCCTACGTCGGCGCCGGTCTGAACTACACCTTGTTCTACAACGAGGACGCCGCCAACACCGCCAACCCGGCGGGTCTGAGCATCACCAACACCAACTACAAGAACAATTTTGGCTTCGCCCTTCAGGCCGGTGTTGACGTCGCCCTGACCGGCGCGTGGTCGCTGAACCTCGACGTCAAGAAGATCTTCTTGAAGACCGACGTCACCGCCACCGTCAACGGCGCGCTGCCGGTCACGTCGAAGGTCACGCTGGACCCGTGGTTGGTCGGCGTCGGCGTCGGCTACCGCTTCTAAGCCATCCCCCACGGGATCACTTCCGAACGAACGGGTTGGGCCGACTACTCCTTATGGGGTGGTCGGCCTTTCCTTTTGGCCAGGGCGCTTGAATTGTTTGTGATGCCAACCAATTTTCTGTGAAGGAACTTGGAAGGAGGCCGCACATCATGCACGTCGCCGCCATCTTGACCCGCAAGGGCCATCAGATCCGCTCGGTCGCCCCGACCGACAGTCTTGGGGACGTCGCCAAGCATCTCACCGAACACCGAATCGGCGCCACGCTGGTGATTGACGATTCCGGAATTCTCGCGGGCATCCTGTCTGAGCGGGACATCGTGCGCGCCGTGGCGCGAGATGGGGCCGCCGCCCTGTCCCGATCCGCCGCCGACCTGATGACGCGCGATCTGGTCACAGGCGCGCCCACCGACACCGTAGCGACGATGATGACCGTCATGACCGAACGCCGCATCCGCCATGTCCCGATTCTGGACAATGGCCGACTCGTCGGCGTTATCAGCATTGGCGACGTGGTCAAGGCGCGAATCGACGACGCCGAGCTGGAGGTCGAATCCCTGCGCGGATTCGTGTCCAGCCTCAGCTGACGGTCGGCGTCGCCAAGGGTTAGGTGTTGTGCGACTGCGGAAAAGCCATCGCGGCCTGGGTGCGGTTGCGCACGCCCAGCGATTTGAAGATCGCGGTCATGTGAATCTTGACCGTCCCTTCGGACAGGCCGAGTTCATGGGCGATCTGCTTGTTGGACTTGCCCTCACGCAGCCGGTCGAGAACCTCGCGCTGGCGGTGGGTCAGCAACTGCTCAAGCTGAGGATCGGCGGGCAGAACTGCTCCGCGCGGCTCAGCCTCACCCGAATCCCGCAGAACGGTCGCCGGAACATAGACGCCGCCGGAAAAGATCAGGTCCAGCGCGCTCAACATGATCTTGACGCTGGAGGATTTGGGAATATAGCCCGCCGCGCCATTTTCCAGCGCGTCGCGCACGTCGGCGTGCGCCTCCGACGCGGACACCACGACGATTTTGGCGTTGGGCTGCTTGGCCTGCAACGCGCCTATGCCGCTGAAGCCCGGCCAGCCCGGCATCCGCAGATCGGTCAGGACGAGGTCATAGGGTTCCCCGGCCCCCGCCATGGCCAGAAGCTCGTCAAAGTTGTTGGCCTCCCCGAAGGTCGCCTCATCCTTGAGCTGCTCCAGCAAGCGGCGCAGTCCTTCCCGGAAAAGCACATGATCGTCACCGATCAGGATCTTCATCGATCAAACTCCCCGCACTCGCCAGACGCATCGCAAAACCAGGCCCGCGACCGAAGAAGACGATGGTCTCGTTTGAGCCGCATATCCATAAAATCCAAAGGATATAGCAAACCCCAGCCAAACGTAATGCGAAACGAGATGTAACACGCGTGAGCAATTTTCGACAACCGGAAATTAACTTTTATCACCCAAGCCGCCCGCCGCGCCGTCACAACGTGCCAAACGTTGATCCAACGCCCAACCGACCTCCCAATTGTTGCGCTGCAAGAATGATCCGTCATCCTCGTCTTGCGCCAAGATAGAAAAAGGGCTGGGGCGACGCCAACCAGCATCGCGCCCAGCCCATTCAGTGCCCAACGTCGCGGAGGAAGACGACGCGGGTTGTTAGAAGGCGGCTTCGTCCATCTCCATCAGGGTCTTCGCCCCGGCGGCGATGGTGATGAACAGGCTGTTGATTTGCGGCAACAACTTTGCCATGTAGAAGCGCGCGGTTTTGATCTTGGTCTCATAGAAGACGGCGTTGCCCTCGCCAGCGGCCAGCTTGGCTTGCGCCGCCTTGACCATGCGCAGCCACATCCAGCCAAGCGCGACCAGACCGAACAGACGCAGATAGTCGGTGGCCGCCGCGCCCGCTTCCTCGGGATCCTTCATGCCCTTCTGGGCGATCAGGGCCGTGGCCTGCTGGAGCTTGGCGAAGGCCTTGGCCAGCGGCAGGACGAATTCGGCCAGATCCTCGTTCTCCATGTCGGCTTCGATGTCGCGGCCAACCGGGTGGAAGAAATGGCGCAGCAGACGGCCCATGTCCTGCGGCAGCTTGCGCCCGACCAGATCCAACGCCTGGATGCCGTTGGTGCCTTCGTAGATTTGGCAGATGCGGGCGTCGCGGACATACTGCTCGACGCCGGTTTCCCAGATGAAGCCGTGGCCGCCATGCACCTGCACGGCGATGTTGCCAGCCTCAAAGCCGATGTCGGTGAACAGCGCCTTGGCGATCGGCGTCATCAACTGGACAAACTCGTCGGCGTCGCGGCGGGCGCGGGCGTCGGGGTGCTTTTCAGCGACGTCCAGGTGATAGGCCACCAGGGCGCCCAACGCGCGGCCACCCTCGGTGTAGGCGCGGGCGGTCAGCAGATTCCGGCGCACGTCCGGGTGGACGATGATCGGATCGGCGGGCTTCTCCGGCGCCTTCACCCCCGACAGGGAGCGGCCCTGAAGCCGTTCCCGCGCGTAGTTCACGGCGTTCTGATAGCTGACCTCGGCCAGCCCCAGACCCTGGATGCCCACGGCCAGACGGGCCGCGTTCATCATCACGAACATGGCGCGCATGCCCTTGTGCGCCTCGCCGACCAGCCAGCCGGTCGCGTCCTCGAAATTCATGACGCAGGTCGAAGACGCCTTGATGCCCATCTTGTGCTCGATGGAACCACAGGCCACGCCGTTGCGCGGACCTGGAGTCCCATCCTCTTTGGGCATGAACTTCGGCACCAGGAACAGGCTGATGCCGCGCGTTCCGGCGGGCGCGTCGGGCAGACGGGCCAGCACCAGATGCAGGATGTTTTCCGTCAGATCATGCTCGCCGGCCGAGATGAAAATCTTGGTGCCGGTGATCTTGTAAGAGCCATCCTCGTCCGGCACGGCCTTGGTGCGGATGATGCCCAGATCGGTGCCGCTGTGCGGCTCGGTCAGGCACATGGTGCCCGACCAGGTGCCATCGACCAGACGCGGCAGGAAGCGCGCCTTCAACTCGTCCGAGCCGTAGGTCGCCAGCGCGTTGTAGGCGCCCAGCGACAGGCCGGGATACATGCCGAAGCTCAAGTTGGCGGAGCAAATGAACTCCTCCATCATGATGTTGACCAGCTTCGGCAGCCCCTGCCCGCCATAGGCCGGGTCGCAGGCCAAACCCTGCCATCCCGCCTCAATGTAGGTGGTGTAGGCCTCTTTGAAGCCCTGCGGGGTGCGGACGACGCCATTTTCAAAATGGCAGCCCTCGCCGTCGCCCGACTGGTTGAGGGGGAACAGAACCTCCTCGCACAGCTTGGCGCCTTCTTCCAGCACCTGCCCGACCAGTTCGGGGGTGGCGTCCTCATAGCCCGGCAGGGCCGACAGCTTGTCCAAACCGACGATTTCGTCGAGGACGAAACGCACGTCCTCAAGCGGAGCCTTGTAGATCGGCATCGTTCAATCCCCCCTTAATTCCGCAGCGGCTTGCCGGTCAAGAGCATGTGCTCGATCCGGTCGATGGTTCCGGTGGTGCGCACCAGCTCCATGAACGCCTTGTGCTCCAGACCCAGAACATGATCCTCGCCAACCGGCTTGGTCGCGTCGGCGTCGCCGCCGCTCAGGATCTCGGCCAGCGCGGCGCAGACCACCTTGTCGTGCGGCGTGACCTTGCCCTGAAGGGCGAAGCCCTCCACAGCCAGTTCCAGCGCGGCGCGCGCGGTCGGGCCGGGCAGCGTGAAGCTGTCCTTTTCCGGGGGCGTGTAGTTGGCCGCCAGTTCCAGCGCCTTGGCCTTCGCGTCGGCCAGCAGGCGGTCGCGGTTCATGGTGACGCCGTCGGTCGCCCGGAAATACAGCAGTTCCTTGGCTTCCGCCGCCGATTTGGCGACCGTCGCGGTGCTGATGATCTCGAACGCCTTGGCGACGGCGGGCATCGGGCCGCGCGGGGCCTTGGGGTTCTTGGCGTGACGGGCCAGCATCTCGGTGCAGCCGCCCCAGGCGGGGATCAGGCCGACGCCGACCTCGACCAGACCGACATAGGTTTCGGCGTGCGCCTGGACATGGTCGGAATGCAGCAGGATTTCGCAGCCGCCGCCCAAAGCCATGCCGCTGGGGGCCGCCACCACCGGGAAGGGGGCGTAGCGCAGGGCGCGGTAGGTGCGCTGACCGCCCTCCACCATCTCCTCGATCTGCGGCCACAGGCCAATGTTCAGCGCGAAGAGGGCGAGGCCCAGATTGGCGCCGACCGAGAAATTGTCCGCCTCATTGTGGATGACCAGGGCCTTCCAGGTGCCGGTCCCCTTGCCGATCAGGCTGATGGCCTTGCCGTAGGCGGCCATGATGTCGCCGTCCACCGCGTTCATCTTGCTGGTGAACTCGACGCACAGCACGCCGTCGCCAATGTCCCACAGGCTGGCCGAGGCGTTCTTCCACACCGGCTTGCCCGCCGCCCGCTTGACGTCGGACAGCAGCAGCACGCCATCCGGGCGCACCACGGTGTCATAGACGCCCGCCGTGGTCAGATGCTGGAGCTTGCCGTCTTCCACCCGGTAGAAGGGACGGCCCGCCGCCGCGTCGACCAGGGCCGGAACCGGAATGCCTTCCGACTTGCAGAGATCGGCGAACCAGGCGGTGCCGAGGCGGTCGATCAGCTCGAACGGCCCCTGCTTCCAGGCGTAGCCCAGACGCATGCCCTCGTCCACCGCGACGATGCTGTCGGCGATTTCCGGCACCAGGCTGGCGGCGTAGGCCAGCGTTTGGGCCAACACGCGGCGGGCGAACTTGCCGCCCTTGTCCGGGTGCTCGCACAGCTTGCGCAGGTCGCGGCCCGCCGCCGTCACGCTCTCCAGCCGGGATTTCTCCGACGGGGCGAATTCGCCGGTGCGCAGGTTGATCGATTCCTTGACCTTGCCGCCACCGGCCTTGTTGATCCGGTAGAAGCCGCCCTTGCCCTTGCGGCCGATGTAGCCGTCGGCGATCATCTTGGTGATGACCGCGTGCTCGCGCACCGTGTCGCGGTAGGCGTCGCCAGCGGGCAGCGTGGCCAGCAGGCTCTTGGCGATGTGCGGCATCAGGTCGAGGCCGACCAGATCCATCAGGCCGAAGACGCCGGTCTTGGGGACGCCCATCGGGCGACCGCCGACCGCGTCGGCCTCTTCCACCGTCAGCCCCAGATCGACGGCGGCGTTGACCGCCGCCTGGATCCAGAAGACGCCGATGCGGTTGGCGATGAAGCCCGGCGTGTCCTTGCAATGGACCACGCCCTTGCCCAGCCGCCGGTCGCAGACGTCGGCGATGGCCGCCATCGCGTCGGGCCGGGTGGTCGGGCCGCCGACGATCTCCAACAGCCGCATGTAGCGCGGCGGGTTGAAGAAGTGCGTGACGAGGAAATCGGCCTTGAACTGCTCGCTCTGCCCCTCGGTCAGAACGTTCAACGGGATGGTCGAGGTGTTGGACGACACCACCGACCCGGCCTTGCGCACCGGGTCGATGCGCTTGTAGAGGTCGGCCTTGATCGCCGGGTTTTCGATGATCGCCTCGACGATCCAATCGACGTCGGCCAGCAGATTGAGGTCGTCCTCAAGATTGCCGGTGGTGACGAGCTTGGCGTTGTTGCGATGCATGAAGGGCGCGGGGTCCGTCTTCAGCATTTTGGCCACGGCGCCCTTGGCGATGGCGCTGCGGTCGCCCTCCTTCGCCGGGATGTCCAGCAGGACGACCGGGATGCCGGCGTTGGCGAAATGGGCGGCGATCCCCGCCCCCATCACACCGGCGCCGATCACGGCGGCGCGTTCGATCTTCATGGATTCTTCCTCCCTGATGCCCGTGCCGCCGTCAGACCGCTTCCAGGATGGTGGCGATGCCCTGACCGCCGCCGATGCACTGGGTGGCCAGCGCGAATTGCTTGCCTTCACGCTTCAGCAGCGAGGCCGCCTTGCCGGTGATGCGGGCGCCGGTGGCGCCGAGCGGATGGCCGAGCGCCAGCGCGCCGCCATCCAGATTGACCTTCGCCAGATCGATGTCGAGGTCGCGCATGCAGGCGATGGCCTGCGACGAGAAGGCCTCGTTGATTTCGATGATGTCGATGTCCTTGATCGACAGACCGGCGCGGGCCAGCGCCTTTTGCGTCGAGGGGATGGGGCCAAGGCCCATCAGCTCCGGCGCGCAACCGGCCACCGCGATCGAGCGGATCTTGGCCAGGATCGGCAGGCCGTTCGCCTTGGCGTATTCTTCCGTCGTCACCAGCACGGCGGACGCGCCGTCGGTCAGCGGCGAGGAGGTGCCGGCCGTGACCGAGCCGTCGGCGGTGAAGGCGGGCTTCAGACCGCTCAAGCCTTCGACCGTGGTGCCGGGGCGGATGCAGCCGTCGCGCTCGACCAGACCGGCGGGGGACTGGATGCCGACGATCTCATCGCTGAGACGGCCAGCGGCCTGCGCCTCGGCGGCCTTGGCGTGGGAGGCGGCGGCGAGCGCCTCTTGGTCGGCCCGCGCGATGCCGTATTTTTTGGCGACGTTCTCAGCCGTGACGCCCATCGAGCAATAGGCTTCCGGGTAGAAATCCTTCAGCGCGGCGTTCGGCATCGGGTTGAAGCCCATGATCGGCACGCGGGTCATCGATTCGACGCCGCCGCAAATGAACAGCTCGCCCGCGCCCATCTGGATGGCGCCCGCCGCCTGATGGATCGCCTGCATCGACGAACCGCAATAGCGGTTGACGGTGGTGGCGGCGGCGGTCAGCGGCAGCTTGGCCAGGAAGGAGATGGTGCGGGCGACGTTCATGCCCTGCTCGCCTTCGGGGAAGGAGCAGCCGACGATGACGTCTTCAACATCCTGCGGGTTCGCGCCGGTGCGCTCGACCAGCGCCGCGATGACGCGGGCCAGAAGGTCGTCGGGACGGACCTTGGTCAGTTCGCCCTTGTGGGCGAAGGCGAAGGGCGAACGGGCGTAGCCTGCGATGACGACCGACTTCATGAGAGCTTCTCCTCCATGGACTGCGTCTCCGTGGCGCCGTTTCGGCGCAAATGCTCGGAGATCTGAGTGTCGAAGTGGCGCAACTCCCGCAACGTCTGTTGGACGTCCTGGAGCTGCCGTTCAAGGGCCTGGATTCGGCGGCGGGCGAGTGATTGCGCGTAACGCATCTGCTCGGTCTGGGCGTCGTCCGTGTCGTAGAGATTGAGGAAATCTTTGATCTCGGCGAGGCTGAAGCCAAGCCGTTTGCCACGGCAGATCAAAACCAGCCGGGCGCGGTCGCGATGATTGTAGACGCGGGTTTGCCCGTCGCGCTTGGGCGACAGCAGCCCCTCATCCTCGTAATGACGGATCGTGCGGTGGGTCAGGCCAAATTCTTCGGCCAGTTCGCCGATGGATCGGTTGCGGTCCTCCGCCTCCCGTCCCGTCGCCCCGGTTCCGATGTCCGCCTGCACCGCGCTCTCCCCATTCCGCCGCCAACGCCCTTGGTTGACGTTTACGTAAAGGTAAGGGCGCTCGCCCGCGCTGTCAACAATCTTGTTGAGGACACGGACCACTCCCCTGCCAAACAGGTGCGAACACGGACATGGGTGCGGCGCGCCCGCGCAGTGACAGCACGCCACATGCGTTCACAACCACCCACTGTGGCAGGCTTCGCCGTTCAGAGGCTGAAATCTGATGAAAACCCGAATTCTCAAGGGATCAGGCAGCCCCGTGAAAAGCAGAGTCGCGACAGGGGAACGGAGACAACCCATGTCATCGCGCGTGATTGTATCGTTGGGCGTCTGGATTCTCGCCACCGTGCTCATCAGCACCATGATGGTGGGCGCGGCGTTGTTGTTTTACGTCGCCATGACCGCGTTCTTCGCGGTGTTCATCGGTGTTCTGGCGCTCGTGACCCGCCGACCCAAAGGTCGGCGGGACCACGGCTATTTGTAAAAGACCCGGAGTCGGGTGAACGGAACAGGGCGGCGCCCTATTCCGCCAACACGCGCAGACGGCTGCCCGCCAAGCGCGCGGACACATGCGGGCGCTGCAAATCCTCAACCGTCGCGCCGGGGGCGGCGAACTCGCCAACGGTCACGGCCCGCGCCAGATAGGCCAAACGGAAGCGCGGGTTTTGCTTGCTCAGATCAACCGCCGCGACGAATCGGTCGTCGCGGAACTCCAGATGCCGGGTGGCCGAGACCTCGCCCAGCCAGGGCAAGGCGCTGGACGGGCCACCGGCCCCCAGCCGGACATTCTCGATCTCGAATCCGGCGGGCAGCGGGTCGGACACCAGAACCGCGTGCTCCAGCGGATCGGTCGCTTCCCCTTCCAGCACCACGACCAGAAGGTCGTTGTGGCGCGCGCCAGCCAGATCGACCGGGCGGCCCGCCATGTCGTAGACCCGCCGCGACAGGGTCATCCCCTGCTCTTCCGCCGGGGCCGGTTGATCGGGAACGCCGATGACCGTCACGGTCTGCCGGACCTCCGCACCGAGATTTTTGACGGTCGGCGGGTTGGCCCCGTCGAGTCGCAGGAAGAGCGGCTTGGCGTTCTCCACCGTCTGGTCGCCGACCGCCAGCTTCATCGGGGCGGCGCGATCCATCAGCGCCTTGGCCGCTTGCAGCAGCCACGCCTGTTCCTGCGGGTTGGTGGCGCGCACGGCGGCGAAGGTCTTGGCGACCCGCTCGCCCGCCTGGAACAGCCGGTCACGCTCGACCACGCCGCTTTCCGCCATCAGCGCCACCACCCCGGCCTCGTCGCGCAGGGATGACCCATGATCGCGCAGCGACGCCGACACCATCCGGGCGCCGGACAGCTTGGCGAAGGCCTCCGTCGCCCGAGGGGCGTCGCCCAACAGGGCGGTGGCGGCGGCGATCTGGGCGCGCCCGAAATCGGTCTGCAAGCGGTCCCAGTAGGTTTCCTGGAAATAGCGCACGGCGCCCGCGTCGGTCATCTTGGCCCGCGCCAGCACATAGAGGGCGTAGGCGCGGCCCGGCAGATCGGCGGTTTCGACCCAAGCGTTGTCGATGGCCTGCTTCAGCCACTCCAACCCCTTGCGATAGGGCTGGTCGGGAACGCGATAGCCCGCCGCCTTGGCGCGACCCAGCACGTCCACCGCATAGGCGGTCAACCAGGGATCGACGTCCCCCTTGGGCGACCAGGCGGAGAAGGCGCCGTCCGGGCGTTGGAAGGTCAACAACCGCTCCACGCCGCGCTGAAGCCGCGCCTTGAGGCGATCTTCCGAGGCCACGCCCAACCCGGCGGCGACGTCGCTCATCGACAGCAGCGGCAGGATGCGGCTGGCGGTTTGCTCCGCCCCGCCGACGCCCGCGCGGTCCAACGCGAACAGCAGGCCCGCGACGTCGATGTCCGGCAGGGGCGCGACCTCCGCCGCCACCGCCAGCGTTTCCGGGCGCAGGCCAAAGCCGACGTCGCTTGGCGGCGTCAGAGTCTTGTCGGTGGGCAAGGCGGCAAAGCTGCGGCGCGCCACCGACGCCGACGCCGGACGCACCATCACGTCCCAGCGGCGGGTGACGCGCAGCCCGTTCGGTCCGGTGACGTCCAACGTCACCGCGCCGGAACCGACGCCGGACGCGGTCAACACCCGGCCAGCGGTCGCCCGCTTGCCGCGCGCCAGATTGGCGATGGTCAACGGACCAGCGTCGGGGGTGGCGAAGGACACCGCCCCTTCGGCGCTGAGCGCCGCCTGATAATCGCCCGCCGGGCCGTTCAAATTGTCGAGCGTCAGCAGCGCCTGCGCCCTATCGCCCGGCGTCAGAAAGCGCGGCAGCGCCAGATCGGCCACCACCGGATCGCGGACCAGCACATGAGAATCGGCGTGACCAAGTTTGCCGCCGCTCCAGGCCACCGCCATCAGGCGCAAACGCCCCTGAAAGTCTGGCAGGTCGAAGGGAACCGACAGCTTGCCGTCCGCCCCGACCGGCAACACGCCGGAGAAGAGCGAGACCACCCGTTCCGACTTCGGCGGCACCAGACCGGAGATCTGGCGCACGCGCGGCGTCGTCGCCCCGCGCGGACGGGTCGCGTCCAGCCCCGCCGGGTCGATCAGCCGACCGTAGGAATCGCGCAGCTCGACGCCAAGCCGACGTTTGCCGAGATAATGATCGACCGGGTCGGGCGTCGCCTGCCCGGTCAGTTGCAACACCGATTCATCGACCGCCGCCAAGGTCACAAAGGCCGGTTGGCCTTCCGGCGCGCCCTCCACCGTCACCTCGGCGGTCAAGGAACGCCGAGGCTCGCTTTCCAATGGCGCGTTCAGACGGACATTCAAAGAGCGAGCCGCCGGATCAACGGCCAGCCAAGACAGGCCGACCGCGCGGCGCGGCGGCCCCTTGGTCTGCGGATCGGGAATGGAAAAGGCGGTGGCCAGCACATAGGCCCCGTTGGTCCAGTTCGCGCCGACGGGAATTTCCAGGAACGCCCCCTCCGGGCCGATGGCGCGGCTGACCGCGTGCGTCACGGCGCGATCCGCGATCGCGACCAGCACCTGACTGTGGTAGGGCGGCTTGACATAAACCCAAGCCGTGTCGCCGCCCTTGTAAGCGGGTTGCATGACGGTGACGTCAACCTCGTCCGGGCGCTCGCCAGCGGTCGGAGTCATCCACCAACCAGCGGCGAAGCGCACGCTGGTGGACACGCCGCTTTTGGCGTCGAACAGCTCCAACCGATAGCGACCCGCCGACACCGGCGCCTCGACCGCGCCAGGCGCGGCGGAGGTGACGGTCAGCGCGCCGCCGGTCACGCGCTGGTCGCGCACCGTGACCTTGTAATCCCAATGCCCGTTGGCCTCGAACCAGGCGTAATCGTAATCCTCTTCGAACAGCTCATAGGACAGATCGGCGCTGTCCACCGGCTTGCCATCCGGCCCAACGGCGACCACGTCGAAACCGGCGGTCGCGCCCTCTGGCACGCCGTCGCCCTCAAAGCGCGGCTTGACGCCGATGGCGAAGGGCTGATGGCGCACCGGCAGAACCAGATCCCGGCCAACCGGACGCCCGCCAATGTCGATCAAAGTGGCGCGCACCACCGCTTCCAAGGGCCGCGTGCTGTCCGGAGCCTGCGGCAGACGCACCGCCACCGTGGCCGTCCCGGCGTTGTCGGTGGTGAATCCCGGCAGGTCAATCCGCTTCGGCTTCACCTCTTCCTGGGCCAAGCCAAAGCGGTAGCCCGGCAAGTCGGGATAAGGGTTGGCGGCGGCGCGCAAGGTGACGGCGAGTTCGCCCGGCAAACCGGCGGCGGGGGAGCCGTAGAGGAAATGCCCGTCCACCGTGATGGTCGCCGCGCCGTCGGCGCCGATCTCCTTGGCCGCCGACGTCAGGGCGACGTCGATCCGGGGAGGGACGAAATCCTCCACCAGAAACTCCGCCCGGCCCAAAGCGGGGCCAAGCGCGGCGCCATCCGTGTCGAGATGCGCCGTCACGCTCCAACCGCCCGGATAGGCGTTCATCGGCAGATCGACGCGGGTGGAATAGGCTCCGGCCCCGGCGTCCGTCAGGGTGCGGCGCTCCACCTCGAACCCGTCGGGGCGCAGAATCCGCAGGATCAGCGGCTTGCCGCCGGGCAATGGGTTGAGGTCGGCGTCGCGCAGCAGGCCGGTGAGTTGCACCGACTCGCCCGGGCGGTAGATGCCGCGCTCGGTGTAAAGAAAAGCGTCCCCGGTCGGGGCCGGACGCGTCACCGTCGGCGCCGCCTGCCCGGTCTGCGGTTGCCCCGATTGCGGCCCAGAGGAAGACCCAGACTGCGGTGCGGATTGCGGTTGTCCGCTCTGCTCCGCCGCCGCGCCGCCGCCGGTCAAATCAAGCACGCCAAAATCGCCAGCCCCGCGCACCGCGAACAGGGCCTGAAGCGGTTCGGTCGTGGCGGCGCGCAAAGCGGCGAGGTCAAAGCGGCCCAACCCATCCTCGCCGGTTTGAACCTTGCCCAGTTCCACGCCGTTGCGGGCGACCAGACGCAGGTCCACCCCGGCGGCGGGGGCCGCCGTCTGCGTCGAACGGGCGAAGACGACCAACGAATCCTCGCCCAGAATCGTGTTCAGGCCAAGGTCGGAGACGACGAACCATTGAGTCGCCTTCTGCTCCCAGCCGCCGGGCTTGATCTCGTCCACGCCCGCGACGGCCACATAGACGCCCGGCTCCAGTTTGCCCAACACCCCGTCGATGGGAAAGGCGGTGGTCACGGCCTTGTTGGAGACGTTGCCGATGCCCATGTCGCCGCGCCAGACCTCTTGCCCGGCGCGGTCGATGATCTCGCCAACGTCGAAATCGGTCATCTGTTGGGCGATGCGGCCGAAATAGATCTTTTCGACCAGACTGCGGTCGGCGATGCGCAAAACCTGGAGCTTCGCCCGATCCAGATTGATCGAGCGCAGCGGCAGGCCGTCGCCGCCAACCCGTGGCAGAATGTAGCCCGCGCCCCGGAAGGCCAGGGACGGCTTGCGGTTGGGAACCTCCACCTCGCGGCTGTCGGCGGCGGGGAGACGCTTGCCGTCAACGCCGGGCAGACCTTCGCGCAGGGTGATCTTGTATTTCTGGCCGTGTTGCAGCCCCTCGACGCACAGGCTGCGGTCGCGCGCCACGGCGACGCCCTCCACGGCGGGCTGAACATCCACAAAATCGCGGAAATTCACCACGCGGGACCGCTCCAGACGATCCGTGAAGGCGAAACAGGCTTGGGGAACGTCGCGTTCCGCCGCCACCTCCACCCCGGCGACGCCGAAGGGGACCGGCTCGGCCGGTGGATCGGCGGCGAGAGCGGGAAGGGACGACGCGAGAAAAACGGCGGAGACACGCGCGAGCGCACGCAGCATACGAGACAGGCCCCAATTCCCAGATGGGTCCGCCCACACGGCCAAGGCGGAAAGCCCTGGCGGCGGCGCGGACCTTTGCGAAAACCGGCGGGAGTATGCCCAACCGCCAAAGGTTTCGCCATGGCTTTGCTGCGTCCGCGTCAGGAACTTCGGCGACGCGCGCCAACCGGCTGGCGATCCCACCGATACACTTAAAAATAATTATTATCAGCGACAATAACATCCGTCATCAACAGCGGAGCGCGCCATGCCGCCCATCATGCAGTCATCCCGCCGCACATTTCTCGTTGGTCTTGGCCGCTTCGCGGTGGCGGCGGAAGCGGCGCGCTTCCTTCCCTCCGTCGCGCTGGCCGACGATTCGCTGAAGGCCCTCTGCCCGCCGCCCTCGGCCTGGACCGATCTGGCCCGCAAGGTCAGCGGCGGCGTGCTGCGCCCCGACGATCCGTTCTTCGGCGACGTCTGCCGCCCCAACAATCTGCGCTACGTCGCCACCCTTCCGGCTGGCGTCGCGCGCTGCGTGACGGCGCAGGACGTCCAGGCCTGCCTCACCTGGGTCAAGCAACAGGGCATGCCCTTCGCCGTGCGGTCGGGCGGGCACAATTACGCGGGCTATTCCACCACCCCCGGCCTGTTGATCGACATGTCGAAGATGGCGGGGGCGGAGTTGGTTCCGGGGTCCGATGGGCTGGTCCGGGTTCTGGGCGGCACGCTGAATTCGGCGGTTTACAAGCAGCTTGAGCGGTTGGGGCGGACGATCACCCACGGGCGTTGCGATTCCGTCGGCGCGGCGGGCTTCCTGCTGGGCGGCGGCATCGGCTTCAACATGCGCAAATGGGGCGTGGGGTCCGACCTGCTGCGCGCCACCGATCTGGTGACGGCGGACGGCAGCCTGGTCAACGCCGCCGCCGATCAGGATTCCAGCCTGTTCTGGGCCTGCCGGGGCGGCGGCGGCGGCAATTTCGGCGTCAACACCGCCTTCACCCTGCAAACCCAGCCGGTCAGCACGGTGACAGTGTTCAACATCACCTGGACCAAGGATTTGCCGCGCGTGCTGCGCCTGCTGTTGACCGAGCTGGCCAGCGCGCCGGATGATTTCGGCAGCAAGATCAGCGTCACCATCCCCAGCTTGTCGGAGCGCTGCGACAAGGTGGGGACGACCCTGTCGATCCTGGGCCAACTCCACCCGTCGAAAACGACGCTGAAGGAGATTTTCAAATCCACCTGGGAGTTGGCCGACACCCGCAACGTGAAGGAAGACGTCGCCTATTGGGCGGGCCAGGATTTCCTGACCGAAACCACCTATCCCTATTTCTATCAGGAAAAATCCAGCTACATGAAGGCGGCGGACATCAGCGAGGAGGCCATCGCCGCCATGTTCGATTGGGCGGCGAAGATGCCCGGCACCTCCATGCCCTCGGCCTTCAAATTTTTCCAGGTCGGCGGCGCGATCAACCGGATGGGGCCGACCGAGACCGCCTATGTCCATCGCGGCTTCGATTGGCTGTTCAGCGTGGAGGCCAATTGGTGGCGGCCCACCGACCCGCTGCCGCTGGTCGAGGCGAATTTGGATTGGCAGCAACGCTTCTATGAGGACGTCAACCGGCGGACCAAGGCGGCTGGCGCGTTCCAGAATTTCCCCGATCCGTCGCTGGCCGACTGGCGCAAGGCTTATTACGGCGAGAATCTTGATCGGCTGTCCCAAGTGAAAAAGGCCGCCGATCCCACCATGCTCTTCAATTTCCCACAGGCCATCCGTCCGGCCTGAACGCCCGACCCCGCGCTTGTGGGCGATCCACTCAAAGAGTGAGAAGCGGCGTGTGACAAGCGACGCGGCGCCCGTCGGCCAGAGTTTGCTCCACTGGCTCGACGGCGCCGCAAAGATTGGTGGCCAGCGGACAACGGGGGTGAAAGACGCAGCCACTTGGCGGGGTGCGCGGGCTGGGAACCTCCCCACGCAAGGGCGGGACGCGCGGCGGGCGGTTCACCGGATCGAACCGTGGAACGGCGGCCAGCAGCGCCCGCGTGTAGGGATGGGCAGGCGCTCTCAGCACGCGGTCGGCGGCCCCGATCTCCACCACCCGCCCAAGATAGAGCACAAGAACGCGGTCGGCCATCGCCCGCACCACGTCCAGATTGTGCGACACCACCAGACAGGTCAGGCCAAAGCCGCGCTGAAGATCCAGCAACAGATTGACGATGTCGCCCTGCACCGACAGATCCAGCCCGGCGGTCGGCTCGTCGGCCACCAGCAAGCGGGGCCGCAGAACCAGGGCGCGGGCGATGCCGACGCGACGGGCCTGCCCGCCGCTGACCTGATGCGGGTGCTTGTCGAGCACGCCGTCCGGCAGGCCGACCCGCCGCAGCAGGTCGAGCACGCCCGGCCACGCCTCGGCTAGCGGCACGTCGTGGATGCGCAGCGGCTCGGCCAGCAGATCGCGAATTTTCATGCGCGGCGACAGGGCGGCGGCGGGGTCCTGGAAGATCATCTGCGCGGCGCGGCGAAACGCCTTGAGATCGCGTCCCCGCAAGCCGGTGATGTCGGCCCCGTCGAAGCGCAAGCTTCCCGCCGTGGGCGGAACCAGCCCCAACGCGGCGCGAATCAGCGAGGTCTTGCCCGACCCGCTTTCGCCGACGACGCCCAGCGTCTCGCCGGGCGCAAGCGCGAAGGACACCGACCGCACCGCCGGAACGGGGCCGTAGCGCAGCGACAGGCGGTCCACAGACAGCAAGGGTTGGGTCAACAGCGCCATCCTCACACCAGCAGACAGGCGGCGGCGTGGCCGCCGTCGCCATCCACCGGGCGCAACTCCGGCGCGGCGGCGCGGCAGGACTCCACTGCCTGGGAGCAGCGCGGGGCGAAGACGCAGCCCAGCGGTAGCCGCGTCACGTCCGGCGCGTCGCCGTGAATCGTCGCCAGGGTGGCGCGGCGAACGACGTCCGCGCCGATCTCGCAGGCCAGCAGCGCGCGGGTGTAGGGATGGCGCGGGGCGCCCAGCACGGCGGCGGCGGGGCCGCGCTCCACCAGGGAACCTGCGTAGAGCACCGCCACATCGTCGCACAGGTGCGACACCAACCCCAAACTGTGGGAGATCAACAGGATGGTTCCCTGAAAACCGTGGCGAAGCTCGTCGATCAAGGCGACGATCTGCCCTTCGATGGTGGGATCGAGCGCGGTGGTCGGCTCGTCGGCGATCAGCAGGTCGGGTTCGCACAGCAAAGCGGCGGCGATCATGATCCGCTGTCGCATTCCGCCGCTGAACTGGTGCGGGTAATCGCGGATCCGCCGCGCCGCGTCGGGAATGCCAACCCGCGTCAGCATCGCCACCGCCCGCGCCATCCGGTCGCGCCGCGACGCCTTTGGCGCTTTGGCCCGTTGCAGATCAACCAATTGGGTTCCGACGCGGAACACCGGATTCAGCGCCCCCATCGGATCCTGAAAGATCATGGCGAAGCGGGAGCCGCGCAGCGCGGCGACGGCGGCCTCCGGCTCCGCCAGCAAATTGCGCCCCTCATACTGGACAGCGCCCTCCAGCCGGGAGAGATTGGCGGGCAGCAAACGCGTGATCGCCGAGGCCAGGGTCGATTTTCCCGACCCCGATTCCCCGACCAGCCCAACGATTCGCCCGCGCCCAAGATCAAGCGTGACGTTGCGCAGGACCTCGGCGGGGCCGGCGCTGGTCGTGAAGGACACCGACAGGTCGCGAATGGCGATCAGCGGGTCCGTGTCCTGCGTCGGTCGGGTCATGGCTCCACCCTCAGCTTGGGGTCGATGGCGTCGCGCAGCGCTTCGCCGAACAGGGTGAAGCCCAGCGTCGCCAGCGTCAGCATCCCCGCCGCGACGATCACCGGCCAGGGCGATTGCGACAGGGTCGTGTAGCCGTCGTGCAGCAGCGTCCCCCAACTGGCGCGCGGCGGCGGCACGCCGACGCCCAGGAAACTCAACCCCGCCTCGATGGTGATGACCACGGGAATGTCCATGCTGGCCAGCACCACCAGCGGACCAAGGATGTTCGGAACCAGATGATGCGCCGTGATCCGCCAGGGTTGCGCGCCCAACACCCGTTCGGCCTCCAGAAACGGGCTGTTGCGCAGGCTCAGTGTCTGCGCCCGCGCCACCCGACCGAAATGAGGGGTCAGCGTTATCGCGACGATCAGGATGACCTTGTCCAGCCCCGGCCCCAGCAGCGCCACCACGGCCAGGGCGAAGACCAACGTGGGAAAGGCGCTGACGATGTCGAAGACCACCAGGATCGCCCGTTCCCCCCAGGGCGATGCGTAGGCCGCCGCGATGCCCAACAGAGTTCCGACCGCCAGCGCGATGGCGATGGTGGACAGCGCCACCAGCAGCGCCACCCGCCCGCCATCGGCCATCCGGCTGAACAGGTCGCGGCCAAGATGGTCGGTCCCCAGCCAATGCGCGGCTGACGGTGCGCCGAAGCGGGCCAGAATGTTGAGCTTGTTGGGATCATAAGGGGCCAACGGCGGGCCGATGACGCCGAGCAGCAGCACCGCGACGACCAGCAACAGCCCGAATCGCCCGACGGGCTGACGCCACACCCGCCCGAACACCGCGCGCATCAGCGATCCTCCGCCTTGGCGATGCGCGGATCAAGCCACGCGTAGCTGAGATCGACCAGAAGATTGGTCAGGGTGAACAGACCGACCACCACCAGCACGCAGGCCTGCACCACCGGGTAATTGCGCGACGCGATGGCGTCATACACCAACGTGCCGATTCCGGGCCGCGCGAACACGATTTCGGCGAAGATCGCCCCGCCCAGCAGCCGCCCGACACCCAGCCCCAGAACCGCCACGGTCGGAATCGCCGCCGGTTTCAGGGCGTATTTGTAGACGATCACCCGCTCCGCCACGCCATAGGCGCGCAGCGTGCGGATGTGCGCCTCCCCCAACACGTCAAGCAGGGAGGCGCGCAGCAGCCGCGCGATGTAGCCGATCCAACCCAAGGCGAGCGACAAAGCGGGCAAGGCCAGCCGGGCCAACTGGTCGCCCAGCGTCCCGCTTCGGCTGACGCCCAGCACGGGAAACCAATCGAGCCAGACCGAAAAGACCATCAGCAGCAGGATCGCCACCACGAAATTCGGGATGGCGATGAAACCGATGCTGACCGCCGCCGCCACCCGGTCGATGAGGCTGCCCGGATGGGTCGCCGCGTAGCAGCCCAGCGGCACGCCGAACAGGATGGCGAGGCCGATGGCCGACAGGGTCAGGCTGACGGTGTAGGGCAAAACCTCCGCCACCATCGTGACGATGGGGCGGCCCGACACGACGTCATTGCCAAGATCGCCGCGCAGCACGTTCCACAGGAACAGGGCGAAGCGCTCGGCCACCGGGCGGTCCAGCCCCATCGCTTGGGAAAAGGCCTGGACCGCCTCCGGCGTGGCGCGCGGGCCAAGCAGCACCTGCGCCGGGTTGCCGGGGATGACCAGGGTCAGGGCGAACACCAGGGCGACCGCCCCGACCAGCACCAGCGCGGTGGTGGCGAGGCGGCTCCCAATCCGACGAAGAAGCCTCACGCCGGGCTGAACCGATTGTAAAGCTGGTCGTCGCCGTTGGGCAGGATGCCCGGCGTCAGCCAATCCCTCAGCGCGTAGACGTTGACCTCGTGGGTCAGCCAGATGAAGGCGGCGGACTCGTCGATCAACTTCTGCGCCTCGATGTAGAGCCGGGCGCGTTCGGCGGGATCGGTGACGCCGCCCGCCTTGGCGAACAGCGCGTCGTATTCCGGGCTGTTCCAGCTCTGCCAGTTCCAGCTTCCGATTTGCGAGGCGGTGAACCATTGCAGTTGGAACGACGGATCGGCCTTGCCGCCGAAGCGTTGCAACGACAATTCCAGAGTCTTGCCCGCCTCGCCGTTGCCCGCCGACCAGAAGCTTCCGCCCTCCTGCACGTCGAGATCCAGGGTGATCCCGGCCTCGGCCAACTGCGCCTGAACGATGATTCCAGCGTTCTGATAGGCGGGTTTGTTGAGCAACGTCAGTTTGGCGCGCAGGGCGGGAACCCCGGCTTCGGCCAGCAGTTTTTTCGCGGCGGCGACGTCGCGCGCGTGGCGCGGCGCGTCCTTCCAATTGCCCAAAAGCCCCGGCGCGACCGGGCCATAGGCGCGACCGACCGCGCCGTTGTAAGCGCCCTCGATCACTTGATCGACGTCGATGGCCAAGCGGATCGCCCGGCGCACGCGCGGATCGTTGAAGGGGGGCTTTTCGACGTTGATCCCGATCCAAATGAAATTGATCGAATCCTGCTTGAGGATCTTGGCGCCGGGGATCTTGGCGATGTCGGCGGCGTTGGCTGGTTCGATGGCGGTGAATTGCAACTCGTCGGCGCGGAAGGCCAGTTCCGCCGTCTTGGAGTCGCGCACCGGGCGCAGGATGATTTCCTCGAATCCGGGCTTCGGCCCCTGAAATTCCGGGTTGGCCTGAAGGACGACGCGCTCGTTCGGGCGCCATTCCTTCAACAGATAGGGGCCGGTGCCGATCACCTTGGTCGGCTGGTCGGCGCGGTAAGCCCCCGCCTCATAGGCCTTGCGCGAGATGATGAGGCCGGAAATGTCGGGCAGCGCCACCTGCCACAGCGCCGGGGCCGGGGCTTTCAGCCGGATGCGGCCGCTGTGCGTTCCCGTGACCTCAACCTCCTCCAGCGCGGCGAAATCCGTGCTGTACAGCACGGGTTTTCCGTCGGCGCCGGGCTTGATCGCGCGTTCGAAGGAGAATTTCACGTCGGCGGCGGTCAGCTCGCCAAAGCCGCCATGGAATTGCAGGCCCGGCTTCAGCTCAAACTCGATGACGGTGTCGGAAACCTGCTCGATCCGCTTGGCGGCGGACAGCTCCCACTCAAAGCTGCCGGGTTTGAAGGCGATCAAGCCCTGAAGCACCACACGCAAAAGGTTGCCTTCCGGAAAGCTCAAGCGGTTGAGCGGGTCGAACGGCGGCTGGACGTCGCGCGGCAAGGCCAGCGTGACGCTCTTGCGGCCCGATTGGGCGAGGACCGGCAGAGAAAAGCCGGTTCCGGCGACGCCCAACGCGGTCCCGGCGGCCAAAAGCTGGCGTCTGTTCAACGTGGCCATGGTGAGGTCCCCTTCGCTTGCGGATCGGTTGGCGGCGGCCCTGCGTTCGATCATCGCCTAGAGGGCAGGATCGGACACAGCAAAACCCGACAGGCCCAGCGTGTCCAGCGCCATCGCCGTCTCAGAGAACGCGCCAGCCTCCAGAATGGCCGCGCTCAAGAACCGGATTTTGAGCCTCTGGCGGCGGCCATCGCCGAAGACACGATCACCACAAGCCTTTCCAACATTCCGGAACCGCAAGATCGGGCGCGCAAATCCCGGCGTGACTGAGGTTGTTCCACTCTAAACAGGCGCAAAACCCGCCAGCATCCCGGCGTAGGCTTTGGGCAAGGGGTGGGCGTAACCGCCGCGCTTGCTGGTGCGCAGGCCCAGCGCCGCCAGCGCCTCCACCAGCTTCACGGCGGCGGACACGCCGTCCACCACCGGCACGCCGAACTCGTCCCCCAGCGCGCGGGCCAGATCGGCCATTCCGGCGCAGCCCAGAACGATGCTTTCCGCCCCGTCTTCGTCCAGCGAACGGGCGATTTCCGCGCGCAGACGCTCCACCGCGCCCGAGGTCGGATCCTCCAGCGCCAGAACCGGCACGTCGGCGGCGCGGACCCGGCAGCGCCCGGCCATGCCGTAGCGCTGGGCCAACCGCTCCAGCGCCGGGACCGAGCGTTGCAGCGTCGTCACCACGCCAAACGAGCCGCCGAGCAGGCTGGCCGTCTGCATCGCCGCTTCGCAGATGCCGACCACCGGCCCGCTCGCCACGCAGCGGGCGGCGTCCAGCCCGACATCGTCAAAACAGGCGATCACCGTCCCGGCCAGCGGCGTTCCGGCGCGCGCGGCCTCGCGCTCGCGCCGGGTGATTTCCTCCAGCAGGCCGGGAACGGCCAGCGCCTCGTCGTAATAGCCCTCGATGCTGGCCGGACCCATCGCCGGGTTGACCGCCAGAATCCGGGTGCCGGGCGCGGCGGCGGCGCGGGCGGCGGCCCCGATGCGCGCGGTCATCGACGCGGTGGTGTTGGGGTTGACGACCAGGATCTCCATCACGCGGCCCTCAGACTTTGCCGCAAGCGGCGGCGGCGCAGCCCGACCACCGCCAGCAGGCACAGCCCGATCATGGTGAAGGAGAACAGGGTGGTCAGCGATCCCAGCGCGTAGAGCACCGGCGTCGTGACGTTGGTGGTCATGCCGTAAATCTCCAGCGGCAGCGTGTTGAAGGACCCGGCGGTCATCAGCGTGCGGGCGAACTCGTCGTAGGACAGGGTGAAGCCGGACATGCCCACGCCGATCAGGCTGGGCAGCAGAATCGGCAACACGACGTGGCGCACCGTCTGCCACGGGCTGGCCCCCAGATCGCGCGCCGCCTCCTCATAGGCCGGGTTGAAGCGGTTGAAGATGGCGAAGACGATCAGCAGGCCGAAGGGCAGCGTCCAGGTCAGATGCGCGCCCAGGGCCGAGCCGTACCAGGTTGGCTCCAGGCCCAGGATGTTGAACAGCAGGCCGATGCCCAGGCTGACCAGGATGGACGGCACGATCAAGCTGGCCACCGCCAGATAGAACAGCGCGTCGCTGCCGCGAAAGCGCCGCCGGAAGGCGAAGCCCGCCAGCAGCGAAAACAGCACGGTCGCCAGCATCACCACCAGCGCCAAGGCGATGGAACGGCGGAAGGACCCGCCGAAATCGCCAACCGCCTGCTGCTCGAACAGATTGCGAAACCAGTGTGTGGAGACGCCGTTCATCGGAAAGGTCAAGCCGCCCTCCGGCCCCTGGAAGGACAGAACCAGAATGGTGATGGTCGGGCCGTACAGGAACAGGACGAACAGGCCGAAAAAGCCGGCCAACAGGTAAAAGGACAGGCCCCGTTTGGCGTCGGACATGGCTCACAGCTCCTTTCGGATGTCGACGACGCGCAGCATCGCCGCGACCATCAGCAGGACCACGGCCAGAAGAATGACCGCGTTGGCCGCCGCCGCCGGGTATTGCAGCAGGGAGATTTCGTTGGCGATCATCAGACCGATGGAGGCGCTTTGCCCGCCGCTCATCAGCCGCACGGTGATGAAATCGCCCATCACCAGCGTGACGACGAAGATGGACCCGATGGCGATGCCCGGCTTGGACAGCGGCAGGATGACGTTCCACACCACTTGCCAGCCCGCCGCCCCGGCGTCGCGCGCGGCTTCCACCAGCGCCCGGTCGATCCGCATCATCGAATTGAAGATCGGCACCACCATGAACAGCGCGTTCAGATGGACATAGGCCAGCACCACCGAGAAATCGGAAAACAGCAGAAATTCCAACGGTTGGTCGATCACCCCGGCGGCGATCAGCGTGGAGTTCAACAGCCCGTTCCGCCCCAGAAACGGAATCCAGGAGATCATGCGGATGATGTTGGAGGTCCAGAACGGAATCGTGCAGACCAGGAACAACACCATCTGCCAGCCGGTGGACCGGATGTGAAAGGCCAGGAAATAGGCCACGGCGAAGCCGATCGCCAGGGTGATGGCCCAGGTGAGCGCGGCGAACTTCACCGTGTTCAGATAGGTTTTCCAGGTGACGGGCGAGGTCAGCAACTCGGCGTAATTGGTCAGCACAAAATCGGGGATCACGCGCACGCTGTCGTAATCCCAGAAGCTCACCACCAGAATGGTCAGAATCGGGATCAGCAGGAACAGGATCAGCGTCGCCGCCAGCGGGGCCGCTTGCAGATAGGGCGCGACCCGGCGCCAGCGGCGGGCGTGAACCGCGCCGCCGCCCGGCTTCATCTGGCCTGATGGGACGTGGCCCGGCGTGGCTTGGGCGGCGGTCACGGTCATGGGGAACACTCCCTGTGGGCCGCGACGAACGCGCCGCCCAAAAGGGGGCGGGCGCTCGTTACGGTTTGGAAACAAATCAGGCGGCGATGAACTCGTTCCACTTGCGGACCATGTAACGGTCCTCGTCCATCACGGCGTTCCAGCAGGCGACGCGGCCCATACGCTCTTCAAAGGATCCGCCGTCGCGCACCGCGCCGGCCTTTTCCATCACCTTGCCTTCGGGGTTGAGGATGTCGGTCTTGGCGGGCTTGCCCTCCATCCAGAAGGCCCATTCGTCCGCCGACATGTGCTGTTTGGCGGTGTCGAGCACGGCGGAGTAATAGCCCTGGCGGTTCAGATAGGCGCCGACCCAGCCCGACAGATACCAGTTGATGTATTCATAGGCGGCGTCCAGCTCCAGCCCGCTCAGATGCTTGGCCAGCCCCAGCCCGCCGCCCCAGGCGCGGTAGCCTTCCTTCAGGGGTTGATAGACGCAGGGAATGCCCTTGGCGCGCACGGCGGCGACGGCGGGCGACCACATGGATTGGATGATGACCTCGCCGGACGACATCAGATTGACGCTCTCGTCGAAGCTCTTCCAGAAGGCGCGGAACTGGCCCGCCTTCTTGGCTTCTGTCATGATCGCCAGGGTCTTGTCGATCTCCTCCTTGGTCATGTTGCCCTTGTCGCCATAGGTCACGGCGCCCATGGCTTCGCAGACCATGGCGGCGTCCATGATGCCGATGGACGGGATGTTCAGCAGCGACGCCTTGCCCTTGAAGGCGGGGTCCAGCAGATCCTTCCAGCTCGAAATCGGACGGCCCACCAGATCGGGGCGGATGCCCAGCGTGTCGGCGTTGTAGATGGTCGGAATCAGCGTCATCCACTGGGTCGGCGACTTGGCGAATTTCGCGGAATCCTTGCCCTCGACGAAACCGACGCTGTGCGGCGCGGTGCCCTGCGCGATGGCGCTGGACGGCGTCAGCTTGCCGTTGACGAAGATCGGCACGATCTTGTCGAAATTCTTCAGCTTGCCGACGTCCATCGGCTGTATGACGCCCGCCGGGAAGATCTTTTTGGCGATCCAATATTCAATGTCGGCGATGTCGTAGGATTTCGGCTGAGTCGCCGCGCGCTGGGTCACGGCGTCGGAATCCAGCGCCGTCATTTGCAGGGTGAATCCCAGATCCGCTTTCACCTTGTCGGCGACGGCGTTCAGGTTGGACACGCCGGTGCCGATCTGGCGCAGGGTGATGTTCTTGATGTTCTGCGCCCAGATGGTCGGAAAGCCGGTGATCGCGCCGGACCCGACCGCCACGCCAGCGGCGGCGGCGGTTCCCTTGAGCAGTGTGCGGCGGCTGACGCCAGTGGCGGGGGAACCGGAACGCGTGTCGGACATGCTGAGCCTCCAGTGTGGTCGTGTCGGGTCGATGAGGGAGCGGTTGAACAACAAAATCGGCCTGGTCAGGACGCCAGCGGATGGGCGTCGGCCCGGTTCCAGCCGATCTGAACCGGCGCGCCGATGGACAGCGGCGCGTCGTAAAAACGGGTTTCATCCAGGATGACGGCGAAATCCTCGGCCCCCGCCACGTCCAGGCTGAGGTGAACCGAGGCGCCGTGATACTCCAGCGCGCGCACGGTCCCGTCGGTCCGCAGGTCGCCGCCGCCCAACTGGACGCGGTCGGCCCGCACGGCGCACAGACCGTCGGCGCTCTGGATCACGTTGTGGCCGCCGATGAAGCGGGCGACGAAGGCGGTGCGCGGGCGGTTGAACAGCTCGCGCGGCGGCCCGGCCTGTTCGATGCGGCCCTGGCTCATCACCACCACCAGATCGGCCAGCGCCATCGCCTCCGTCTGGCTGTGGGTGACGTGGATGAAGGTGATGCCAAGCTCGCGGTGCAGGCGCTTCAACTCCTCCCGCATCTTGTCGCGCAGGAAGGGGTCGAGCGCCGACAGCGGTTCGTCCAGCAGCAGCACGCCGGGGCGGGTGATGAGCGCGCGGGCCAACGCCACGCGCTGTTGCTGACCGCCGGACAGTTGGGCGGGCAGCCGGGCGGCGTATTTGCCCATGTCGACCAGATCCAGCATCTCGCGCGCCCGGCGGCGGCGTTCCTCCACCGCGACGCCCTTCATCTTCAGGCTGAAGGCGACGTTGTCGGTGCAGTCCAGATGCGGGAACAGGGCGTAGCTTTGGAACATCATCGCCGTGCCGCGTCGGGCGGGCGGCTCGCCATTCACCACCTGGTCGCCGATCAGCAGATCGCCGTCGCTCACATCCTCGTGCCCGGCGATCATCCGCAAGGTGGAGGTCTTGCCGCAGCCGCTCGGCCCCAGCAGGCAGCAATACGCCCCGGCGGCGACGCGCAGGTCGATGGCGTCCACGGCGACCGTGGCGCCATAGGCCTTTGTCAGCTTCACCAGTTCGACAGTCGATCCAGCGGTCGTTCCCGCGCCCGATCCTGTGGTCATGCCGGTCGATCCTATTTTGTGCACAATCTCGATGCCAATTCAGCACAATGGCGATTGTGCACACTGCGTGCCAGCGGGCGGCTTGGCGGAACGCCGCCATTCCCTCAACGCGCAGAAACCGGGCGCTGATTAATTTGAGCGCTCCTTGCCTGAAATTTGCGCAGAAATGCCCGCTGTGCGACCAATCGCGCCCATGCGCGCGTTAGGCTTTCCCAGCGCGGCAGTTTTGTGCACAATTGCGTCCGACAGAAACGCCATCACCAACAACGGGCCATGAAGATCGCCTTGACCACCGCCGCCCCCCGCCGCTCGCCCCGTGGACGCGGCGGGGCGGAGGCCCGGATCGTCCGCAGCATCGGCGAGGCCATCGCCGACCGCCGCCTTCCCCCCGGCACCAAGCTGGCGGAGGAAAGCCTCGCCCAGGTGTTCAGCGTCAGCCGGGAACGGGTGCGCAAGGTTCTGCTGCTGCTGGCCCAGCGGCAGGTGGTGACGCTGATTCCCAATCGCGGCGCCTTCGTCGCCAAGCCAACCCCGCATGAGGCCCGCGAGGTGTTCGAGGCCCGGCGGGTCATCGAACGGGCGATCATGGACAAGCTGGCCGCCCTGCCGCGCCCGCTGCCCCCGGCGATTCTGGCCCGCCTGAACGAGCACCGCGCCCAGGAAGAGGCGGCGGAACGGGCGGGCGACCGCAAGGCGATGATCCGCCTGTCCGGCCAATTTCACTTGCTGCTGGCGGAGTTCGCCGGAAACGGCACGCTGACCGGGATTTTGGCTGGATTGATCGACCGTTCGGGCTTGGCCATCGCCGCTTTCGAGCGGCGCTCCTCCCACACCTGTTCAGCGGAGGATCACCGCCGCCTGATCGACGCGCTGGCCGACCCACAGGATGACAACGCCGTCGCCCTGATGATGGAGCATCTCGACGCGGTGGAGCGTCAGTTGGATCTGGACGCGCGACCGGAGCCGATGGTTGATCTCAAAAGCGTTTTCGCCAGCGAAGGGTGACGGGCTTCAAGGAAACCCTTGCTGACGGGGTGTCCGCCCAGCCTTTTCCCTGAAGCTGAGCGCCGCGCGAACTGCGCGACCCGGCCTTGCTGGAGCCTGTGCGCCAGCCACCTCAACAGCCTGCCCTTCGACATTTTGAAGATGAACGGTTCTTTCACCCGCAACCTCCGCAACGCGCGGGGGCGCGTTAGTCTGACCGTCGACGGAACCCGCCATCGCTTGGAGGAACGCGACGCCTTCCTCTATCTGGTGCTGTCCCGCCCCGACAGCGGCCTGTAGCCGCCGAACCGTCAGCCGTCGATGGGCGCCAGCAAGACGTCCAGATCGTCGGCGGTCAACAGATCCGCTTCCGTCGTCGTCGCGTCATAGACCGCTTCGCCCAACTGGCGTTTGCGGTCCTGAAGGGTGAGCATGCGCTCCTCCACCGTGCCGACCGTCACCAGCTTGTAGACGAAGACCGGCTTGTCCTGGCCGATCCGGTGGGCGCGGTCGGTGGCTTGGTCCTCCACCGCTGGATTCCACCAGGGATCATAATGGATCACCGTGTCGGCGGCGGTCAGGTTCAGTCCGGTGCCGCCCGCCTTCAGGCTGATGAGGAACAGCGGGGCCTCGCCCGCCTGGAAGCGGCGCACCGGCGTCTCGCGGTCGCGAGTGTCGCCGGTCAATTCGACGAAGGGAATCCCCAGCGTCGCCAGTTCCGGCTTGATCAGGTCGAGCATGGAGGTGAATTGCGAGAACAGCAAAATCCGCCGACCATCCGCCAACAGATCGGGCAGCAGTTCCAACAGACGTTCCAGCTTGGCCGACGCCGCCCCCTTCTCCACCCGCTTGCGCGCGCTCTCCAACTTGACCAGCCGGGGGTCGCAGCAGACCTGCCGCAGCTTCAACAGCGCGTCCAAAATCGTGATGTGGCTGCGGGCCAAGCCCTTGCGGGCGATTTCCTCACGCACCCGCTGGTCCATCGCCAGCCGGATCGTTTCGTACAAATCGCGCTGGGCGGCCTGGGGATCGACCCGCTCGACCATCTCGGTCTTCGGCGGCAGCTCGCTGGCGACCTCCTCCTTGGTTCGGCGCAGCAGGAAGGGGCGGACCCGGCGGGCCAGCACCCGCTGGCGCTCCGCGTCGCCATGCTTTTCAATGGGGGTGCGGAACAGGCGGCGGAAGCCGGTGCGGTCGCCAAACAGCGACGGCGCGGCGACGGAGAACAACGACCACAGCTCGTCCAGATTGTTTTCCACCGGCGTGCCGGTCAGACACAACCGTTGCCGCGCCTCCAACGCCTGCGTCGCCTTGGTCGCCTGCGAAGTCGGGTTTTTCAGATACTGCGCCTCGTCGAAGATCGCCAGATGCCAGGGTTGCGCCTCCAGCACCGCGCGGTCGCGCGGCAGCAAAGCGTAAGAGGTGACGACCAGATCATACTCGGCCAGATCGCCATGCGCCGCCTTGCGCTGCGGGCCATGCAGGACCAGCGTGCGCAGATCGGGGGCGAAGCGCGCCGCCTCGCTGCGCCAATTGCCCAACACGCTGGTTGGGGCGATCAGCAGGCAGGGGCGGTCCATCCGCCCGGATTCCTTCTCGATCAGCAGATGGGTCAGCGCCTGCACCGTCTTGCCCAGCCCCATGTCGTCGGCGAGCAGCCCGCCGAAGCCATGCGCGGCCAGGAATTGCAGCCAATTCACCCCCGTCCGCTGGTAGGGCCGCAGCGTGGCGCGCAAGCCGTCGGGAAGATCTGCCACCGGCACCCCGCCCGCCTCGCGCAGGCTGCGCGCCATGCCGCGCACGGCGTCGGCCCCCAGCAACGGCACCCCGGCGGCGGTCGCGGCCTCTTCCAACGCGGCCAGATCGCCCAGATGGGTCCGCCCAATCCGCAACGGGCCGCCGTCCGCGCCCGGAGCTTGCAGCCCGAACAGCTCCATCAGCACGCCCAGCATCGGGCGCAACCGCTCAATGTTCAGCGGCAGGAAGCGGTCCTTGCCGACCCGCACGAACAGCAGCCCGTCCGGGGCCAGCGCGTCGAGCGCCGTTTCCGTTCCATCGTCGGCAAACTCATCATCCCCCAAGCGGCCCAAAACCCCGATGAGGGAGCGCAGAACCGGCAGCAGATCGACCCGCTCCCCGCCCACCTCGATGCCAAGCGACAGGCCGAACCAATCGATTCCCGTCCCCTCGCCAACCTCCATCGTCCAGCTCTGCGGCGCTTCGAGAATCTGGTAGGGGAAATCGGCGTCGATCTCGATCCCCCACCCCTCGGCCCGCAGATCCGGCAGAAGTTCGAGGCAGAAATTCAGCCAATGGCTCGTCTCGTCAAATTCGCCGGTCGGGCCGGTCGGCGACACGAACAGGCCCCGCCGCACGCTCTGCCCACGCCCAACGTTGAGCGGCGTCTCGTTCAGGACCAAGCCCGCGCGCCGCAACCGAGCCGACGCGGCGGCCTCCGCCTTGGGTTGGCGGGGCGCGGTGACGAGGACCCCGTCCTCCATCCATTGCAGCGGCCCGGTCTCCTCCACCAGACCAACGCGGCGCCCGGCATAGTCGAAGCCCAACGCCGCCACCGCGACCTTGTCGGACACGGTCATGCCATAGGCGTAGGGCGTGTAGGGCCGCGTCGCCTGCCCCAGACGCAACAGCGGGCGCGGAGTCACGCGGCGGGTTTCCGTCTGGGTCGGGGCGGCGGGCCGCGTCGGCAGCGGCAGGCCAAGCGATTCCACCCCGGCCACAAAGGCGGCGACTTCCCCCGGCGGCAAGGACGGCGCGGACAACAGGGCGGCGGCCAGATGCGGACGAATGTCGGCCTCGACCACGCCGCACTCCCCGCTCTCCCGATCCACATAGAGCAACGGCGTCGTCGGCAGCGTCAGCGCGGCGGGGGAGTCCAGCGCGATGGAAAACCGCTGCCGCCCCCGCTCGTCCGCCACCCAACAGGCCGTTCCCCGCCGCGTCGGGCCGGAGCGCAGCGGCGGGTTGGCGCGGAAATCCTGCCAATGGAGCCGCCCGGTTTTCAGCATCCGCTCGACCAGCCAGCCGCTCCATTCCCCCCGCAACAAGCTGCCCTCATCGCGCCGCCCTGCCACTGCCATGGTGTTTTGGGCCAAGCTGGTCAGGATGGTCCGGTCGGATGGGGTCACAAACTTCACGGTCGCCAGGGCTCGAATCTGCTCGAAACCATAGGGTTTCGCGTCCGCGCCAAAGGCGCCGTCCTTGCGGATGGAGACGGAAAACGGTTGAACCACCGCCTCGGCGCCGCCCGCTCCGCTGTCCAACCGCAGCGCATACAAAAGCCGCTTGCGCACCGTTTCGGGATAGACGTCGCCGCCGTCAACCGCCGCCGCGTCGCTCAACCGGGACAAAAGCGCCTGCAAGGGCGGCGACAGCGCGGGAACCGCCGCTTGAGGCGGCGTAAATTCCGGGTCGCTCGGGACGCGCCGCGCCGTAAGCGTTGGCGTTGGCGTCGATGGCTGGGCGGCGCTCAACACCCACTCGATGAGAACGGCGGCGACATGTTTGCAATTGAAGCCAACCGGGCAATCGCACTCGCCCGAAAGCGCCGAAAGCCGGTCATTGCCCAGTTGAAACAGGATGCTCTGCCCGTAGGGGATGCGGTGCGACCCTTGCACGGTCGCGGAAAGGCGGATCGCGCCTTTCGTCAAACGCTGCGCCTGAAGAGCGGAAACCCGCCCTTCGCGCTGGTAGGCGGCCCCCCGGCTGAAGGTGGCCGCGTCAAAAAGGCGTTGGAGAGACGAAAGGGGGATCACGCGAAGGATATCCTTGTGGCGGGGCACCGTTCATCCGGCCTCATCTTTCTTGGCGGTTGCAGACGCGGTGTCAAGACCGCGTCGCCCCGCTCAGAACCCCTCCGCTTCCGTCCATTCGTCGGGCAAACGGCATTCAAACCGCCTGCGCGCTGGACCTCTGCGTGCGTGACAGCGCGGTTTCTCCCCCACCTTCTGGCGGTTACTTCGACCGGCCAGCGGACTGGATGAAATTGTCATAGGGCAATTCGGCGACGCGGAACCACAATTGCGCTTCGTCCAGGAACGGCTTCCAACTGTCATAGACGGTCTTGAAGGCGGGGTTGGTTTTGCCGATCTCGTCGTACAGGTCAAAGGCGATCTTGTGCGCGGCCTCCATCAGGTCGCGCGGATAGGGGCGCAGCAGAGCGCCTTTGCCGACCAGACGCTTGAGAGCTTTGGCGTTTTCCGCGTCGTAACGCGCGGTCATCGCGCTGTTCGCCTCCGCGCAGGCGGCCGTTAGAATCGCCTGATAGGATTTGGGCAGGGCCTCCCATTCCTTCAGATTGACATAGAGCGAGACCTGCGGCCCGCCTTCCCACCAGCCCGGATAATAATAATGCTTGGCGACCTGATAGAAGCCGAGCTTTTCATCGTCATACGGGCCGACAAACTCCACGGCGTCGATGGTGCCTTTTTCCAAGGCCGGATAGACGTCGCTGCCCGCGATCTGCGTCGGCGTGGCCCCCAGCTTGCTCATGATCTGCCCGGCGATCCCGGCGATGCGGATCTTCAGCCCGGCAAAATCGGACAGAGATTTGATTTCCTTGCGATACCAACCGCCCATCTGGGCGCCGGTGTTGCCCGCCGGAAACTGGATGATGTTGTAGTTCTTGAAGAAGCTCCGCATCAACTCCTGACCGCCGCCATACTGGTGCCAGGCGTTTTGCTGACGGGCGTTCGGGCCGAAGGGAATCGCCGTGTCAAAGGCAAAAGTCGGATCCTTGCCGACATAATAGTAACCACAGGTGTGGCCGCAATGAACGGTGCCGTTCTGCACCGCGTCCAGCACCTGGAGACCGGGGACAATTTCGCCAGCCGCGTGAACGCGGATCTGAAACTTGCCGTCGGTGGCCTCGGCGACGCGCTTGGCGATCATCTCTGACGTGCCCATCAGGATGTCGGTGCTTTTGGGAAAGCTCGACGCCAGACGCCATTGGACGTCCGGTTGTGTCTGGGCGATGGCCGGAGCGGCGACGCCGCTGGCCACCAAACCGACACCGGCGGAGGCGAGGAAGGCGCGTCTTTTCATTTCTGATCTCCCACAAAGTCCGATGCGCGGATCATCGGCCTTACCCTTTGACATTGAAAAAGAATGTCCGCTTCGTATGGTCACGCACAACAAAGCAGCCGTTTGACCATCGCGCATCGACCAATTCCGCATGTCTGCTCTTCGGGCTTGGTTGGGCGTCATAAGGCATAAGGTTCCTCCCCCCTTGGCCTTCAGCCTCCGCAGGGACTATACCGAAAGGACAGGGTACGGATACGGAGCGCCCTCGCGATGGTGACGGCAGCGCAAAAGCTGGGAAAATACGAGCGTCTCGATCAGATCGCTCAAGACGGCGATGTCGTGCTGCATCGGGGCGTTGACCCGGCCAACGGTCGCGCGATTCTGTTGCACAGCGCTCCGCTGGCCGGTTTCGTTGGTCAGGATGAGCGCTTGGCGCGCTTTCGTCGGGAGGCTGGCGCGGCGGCCCGGCTGATTCATCCGAACATTGTTCCCTTTTACGCCTCTGGTGAGACGGACTCCGTCGTCTTCATCGCCACGGAGCCGGTGAGCGGGACCAGCCTCGACCAGGTTATCGACCAACTCACTGATTGGGCCGACCGGCTGACCATCCTGCGCTCTGTCCTGGACGCGCTGTTCGCCGCGCACCGCAACGATCTGGCGCATGGGGCGCTCAGCCCGGCGGCGATCTGGCTGCGCGTCGATGGAACCATTGCCGTCAGCGGGTTCGGCCTGGCCGCGCTGCACGCCACACAGGCTACACAGGCCGATGATCTGCGGGCGGCGGAGATTCTGGCCAAGCGGCTGCTGGCCACTCATGGGGAGCGGCCAGCGGTCGCCGCCCTGTTGGCCCGGCTTGACACGGTGCCCGGCGGCTTTTCCAGCGTCGGGGAACTGCGCGACACTGTGGCTGGGTTGGCGTCCGGCAAGACCAATGCCGTTCGTTCCCCGTTGGCGTGGCGACCACTGGCGGCGCTGCTGCTGATTGGTCTGGCGGTGTTCGGTGGGTTTGTTTGGCAACGGAAGGTCGCCAAGATCCGGGCGATTCCCACCATGTCCGCGCCTGCGCCGCCAAGCGCGCCACCGGACATGTCGGCGCCAGAGGTTCCAACGCCGCCTCCGCCATCGCCGGAACCGCCACAGGAACCAAACTCCCCGGAACCAACCCCGCCACAACCGGCCCCGCCCGTTGCTGGGCCGCCTGCGGATGAAGAGCCTCTGGTGGGCATCCTGCCCGAAACGCCGGTTGCCGCGCCGCGTCCGTCGGCGGTCGATCTTGACAGGGCCTTGCGGTCGATTCCTTGCGCGGTTGCAACGGCTGATGAGGTGGACGGTCATCTCGTCGTTTCCGGGGCCGCTGCTGGAGACGCAGCCCGCAACGCCGTTCAAACGCTCATGGACCTCCGCGCTGAAGGCTGGGATGTTCGATTGGACGTCGCGGCTGCTCCTGAAAGCTTGTGCGCGCCCTTGGCGCTGGTGGCCGACGCGTTGATGGCGAACGCCGACCAGACGGCGCCGATGACAATGAAGTCAATTCCGCGCCCGCTTCGTCCCGGCACGCCGTTGCACAATGGCGATCCGTTGATGCTCGACATCACTGGACCGCCGCACAAGACTCTGTTGCACGTTGATTACTACACGGCGGATGGCAACGTCGTCCATTTGTCGCCAAATCCAGCCGATACGGACACCCAGTTGGAGGCCGGAGCCACACGACGGTTGGGCGAACGGGTCGGTTCCGGGCGATACTGGAGCGTCGGGCCACCCTTCGGCAGTGAACTGGTTGTGGCCATCGCGTCGACCACCCCGCTGTTTTCAGTTCCCCGGCCCGAAATCGAACCAGCCTCCGCCTATTTGGCGGCGTTGAAGCAAGCCATCGACGCTCAGCCGACCGCCGCAGTTGTCCAACCGCGTGCCGTGGTCCTGTTCATCACCACCCAGCCCTGAGGCTGGATTACGTGGCTTTGGCGAAGCGAGCGACGACGACGGTGATGTTGTCCTGGCCACCCGCCGCGTTGGCGGCCTCAACCAGCATGGCGCAGGCGCGTTCCGGCACGGTTTCTTGCCCCAGGATCCGGGCGATGGCGGCGTCGGGCAGCATGCCGTTCAAACCGTCCGAACACAGCAACAGCGCGTCATCAGGAAGGAGGGAATGGACCGCCAGTTCGGGTTCCACCTCTTCCCCCGTGCCAAGGGCGCGCAGGATGATGTTGCGCTGTGGGGCCACGCCACGCCCACCATTGTCGAGCCACATCTGATAAAGGCTGTGGTCACGGGTCAGGGCGCGCAATTCACCGTCACGCAAACGGTACAGCCGGCTGTCGCCCGCGTGAAACACCACCATCTGGGGCGAACCGGGAAGGCGCCACAGGCCAACAGCCGTGGTTCCCATGCCGCGCCCCTCGGCAAAGCCGCGCTGCTTGTTCAGCGCGTGAATCTGTTGGTTGGCCAACAGCACCGCCGAACGGGCGACGGACAAGGCGTTGCGCACGGTCGGATCATTGTCCACCGGGTTCGCCAAGGTCTTGTCGGAATCGTTCGTTGCGGATGTGGTTGGGGTTGTGGGAGGCGCGAAATCTTCCAGAAAGCCGCTGATGACCTCAACGGCGGTGCGACTGGCGATGTCCCCCCCAGCGTGACCGCCCATACCATCGCAGACCACCGCAAACTCGCCCGTTGTCCCAATGCAAAAACTGTCTTCGTTGCGGGCGCGGACGCGTCCAACATCGGTTTGTCCGGCGGCGATCAGGGAAAAGGCGGCGTTGGGCATCGGCGTGTGAGGCTCCGGGAGCGCAAAAGGACGCGACCCCAAGACCACCACAGAAAAGATAGGATGGGCCGCTTGGCCGATAATGGCGCAAGGGCCGACAAAGATACAGCGTCGTTTGACGCTCGCTTACACGGAGATGTTGAGATTTTGGCCGCGCGTCGGCGTGACGTTGCCTCCGCCATTCGACCCACCTTGCAGCAAGGTCGTCACGGCGGCGGCCTGCTGTTGGTTGTCCTGACTCAACGTCTTCACGCCAAAATCATATTGGCCCTGAGCCTGGCGCAAACTGACGGCGGCGCCAGCGGTTGATGAGGTTACATCGAAAGCCATGACGACCTGCCTGCTGACAGCCCACGACGTGGGGCTAGATCACCACATTGACGCGGGCGACGCCCGAACTGACCGAAGCCGGATGCGTCGCCGCTGTGGTGAAATGTGCCACATGGGCGCTGCCCGTGGAAGAACTCTGTGCGTTGCCAGTCGCCACGGGCTGAGAGGTGGAGCTGTTTGGCGTTGAGGAATCGGTTCCCCCGCTTTGGCCCCTTTTGTCCGATCCACCGACCGTCACCGCGAAAGCGGCGGCGCGCGACGCCTCTTTTTCCTGCTGCTGCGCTTCCTTGTACTGCTTCAGCGCCGCTTCGGTGGGGATTTGCGAGACCGTCTTCCCGTTTGCCGGGTCGCGATACTGCATCACCAGACGGGACGCGTCGACGTCGTAGGAAAAGGCGATCGTCGGATAACGGTTCACCAGGGGATCGGTGGTGTCTTGCTGATACGGAATCGGGCTGTCGGCCCCTTTTTCAACGGTTTCACCGCTGCGGGCCGTCATGACAGGAAACGGACGCAATGCCGTTGATGTGGATGGCGCCACATTCATGACCAGCAATTCCATATGTTGGAAACACCTGCGGACAAAGATACATAGAATGCCGTACAAAGTAAAGACTTTGTTCATACTTATTCAGGATTGCACCCTCAGAAAAACCGCCCGTATTGCGGTCCCGTCTCCAGTTTCGCTTTGAAATCATATAAAATTTTCCAGAAAAGCTTGCGCCACTGCCCCCACATGCCTAAGGCTATCGGTCATGGCCACGATCACCGAAGCCCTTACAATCGCTCTTGATCTGCATCTTTCCGGACGATTGGGGGAGGCTCAGGATCTGTACTCGCGCATCCTGGACGCCGACCCAGATCACCCTGACGCGCTGCATTTTCTGGGGGTTCTGGCTGGTCAGATTGGCCAGGGAGATTTGGGGCTGACCCTGATTGGCCGGGCGTTGGAGCTGCGTCCTGACGCCGCAGACATCCACGCCAACCACGCCACCATCCTACGTGGTCTCAAACGCCGCCGCGAAGCGTTGGCGGCCCATCAGCGCGCCATCGCTCTTCGCCCTGATTTTGCCGAGACTTGGATCGACGCCGCCACGCTCCACCGTGAGGATGGTGATGGAGACCGTGCCATTGCCGCGCTGGAGCGCGCGACTCGCGCGGCGCCTGATCTTGCCATAGCCCCGGAGCGGCTCGTTCTTTTGCTGCACGAACGCAGCCGGTTGTTGATCGAAACTGGGCAGCCTGTGGCCGCCTTGCCGTATTTAACCCGCGCGGTGGAACTGGCGCCCTTCAACGCCGACCTTGCGTTTCTGCTTGGCAACGCGCTGTACGCGGCGGGCTTGCGCCAGGATTCGCTGAGCGCCTATCGGCGGGCGGTGGCCTTGGTCCCTGATTTCCAATCAGCGGTCTTCAATCTGGGCATCGCGCTGGGAAAGATTGATCGGTTGGAAACGGCTGGCGCAGTGTTGTTGCACGCGGTCCGCATAGATCCAACCAACATGGACGCGCTGGAAAACCTGATTATCACGCTGTACGCGTTGGATCAGGAGGATGAGGCCAACGAATGGGCCGGCGCGCTGCTGGACCTGAAAGACCGTCTGGCGCTGGCCCATGCCCCGGCGCAACCGTCTCTCCCAACCGTTCCGCGTGGCGCGACGCAACGAATCCGCAACGTCATCGCCTTCAGCCTGTGGGGCAATCAGGAGATCTACACGAAAGGCGCGGTGGCCAACGCCCATTTGACGAAAACCTTGTTTCCGGGCTGGGAATGCTGGGTCTATCACGATAATTCAGCGCCGCCCGAAACCCTGTCGGCCTTGGCGGAGGCCGGAGCCGTTCTTGTCGCGATGGCACCGGGCAGCGGCCCGCTTCTTGGTCTTTATTGGCGCTTTTCCGCTTCGGACGATCCGACGGTCGCCCGTTTTCTGTGCCGTGATTGCGATTCCCGCCTGTCGATGAAGGAAAAACTGGCGGTCGACGCCTGGATCGACTCCGGGCGCCCCTTCCACATCATGCGCGATCACAGTCTGCACACAGAATTGATCCTGCCCGGCATGTGGGGGGGGATGGCCGGGTTGTTGCCTGACTTGTTGGGGCTGGCTGAACGCTTCGCCCGCACGGACGTCGACCGCTGGCAAGATCAGCGCTTTTTGCGACGCTTCGTTTGGCCCTTGGTCCGCAGCCGCGCGTTGATTCACGACCGGACGCACCCGCGTCATGGCGTTCCGTTTCCTGATGGCCCGAGCGGCCCCTTGCCAGACCGGATCGGATCACGGGTTGCGCCCGACGATATGGTCACGACCTGACGGCGACCACCACCATTCCAACCACGGGTTCTCCGCTCTCAAACCGCAATGTTTCCTGCGTCATCGCGGTCAACGCCAGCCCCGACACGGACAGGGCGTCGCGCACATAAGTTTCCTTGTGCGCGTAACGGCCATGGGTCGCAACCTGATACGGAGGCGCCGCCGCGTCATCCGCGAGCCGCTCAACGGAGAAGACCAGCCGCCCAGTCGGACGCAAGGAGGCGTAGGCTCCCGCGAAGACCTCCCCCAATTCCCCGAAATAGCACAGGACATCCGCCGCAACGATCAAGTCGAAGGAGGACGGATGCGCAGCGAGATGCGCGACCAGTTCCGCTTCGTCCAGCGCGTCATACAGCGCGCGGGCGTGGGCGTGGGCCAGCATGCCGCCCGACAGATCGACTCCGCTCAAACAGCGGGCGTAGGGCCGCAACGCCGTCCCGCACAGCCCGGTCCCGCAACCAGCGTCGAGCACCGCCAAATCGCCACGCGGCTCCGGACCGCTCATCGCGACGGCCTCGGCCAACAATTCCGGCGCGCGATAGCCAAGTTCGGCCAGCTTGCTGTCAAACTCGTTCGCAAACAGGTCGAAGGTCTGCCGCACATAGGCGTCGGGCGCCCGGTCTTCCGCCGAATCACCGACAATGGCCGAACCAATGTGCCGCGCCATCGGATTGTCCGGGTGGTCACGCCGCCAAGCGCGCGCCAACCGCGCCGCCGTTTCAACGTCCCCACGCTCGTGCAACAGATAAAGCGCGGTGGCGAAATTGTCGTGACCATCGGTCCAATCCGGGCGCGCCGCCAGCGCTCGCCGGTAGCTGATGGCGGCCTCCGTCAACCGTTCTCCGTCGCGCAGAAGGTTGGCCTGGTTGTTCCAGGCTTCGGCGTAATCCGGCTGCATGACCAACGCCCGCCGATAGGCCCGCGCCGCCTCGACCGTCTGCCCGGTCTGTCGCAGAACGGCGGCGAGGTTGTAATGGACCAAAGCGAGGTCCAGCCCACAGGCCAGCGCGGCGCGATAGGCCGTCGCCGCCTCGTCCGGTCGCCCCAACGCGCGCAGGACGTTGCCATGGTTGTTGTGCGCGCCCGCCAAAGCGGGATCGGCGGCCAACGCCGCCCGATAGACGGCGTCCGCATCCTCCGCCCGACCGGCGGCGGCCAGGGCGTCGGCCTGTCGACACAAGCGCGCCGCCACGGAAACGGCGGCTTTCGCGCGCACGGCCAAACGGGATGCGGCCATGATGACGTCTCCTGCGAACGGCGGAACAAAATCAATGGCATCTTTACCTTGAACGCCCGATCATGGCACTCCCTTTGGCAGGGCTGGGCCGGAAAGGGCAAAAGGGACTATGGACACCAACAGGCTGGCGCAGGCCCTGGCCCATCATCAGGCCGGGCGTTTCACCGAGGCCGAGCATGGCTATCGGGCCGTGCTGGCCGTTGATGCGAAACACCCGGATGCTTTGCATCTTTTGGGCGTGCTGTCGCTGCAAATCGGCAAGCCGGACGCCGCCATCGACCTGATTGAGCGCGCCATCGCCGAAAATCGTGGGGTCGCCGATTACTGGGACAATCTGGGCAGCGCGCTGGTCGCCAAGAACCGCCACGACGACGCCGTCGCAGCGCACCGCAACGCGGTTCGGCTGAATCCCGATGGCCCGCAACGCCGCCACAATTTGGGAAACGCGTTGGCCGCGCTGGGCCGTCATGATCTGGCGCGACGCGCCTTCGCCACGGCGCTGGCTCTGCGTCCGGATTACGCCAAGGCCTGGTACAATCTGGGGAACAGCGAACGCGTCCTGGACCGACTCGACGGGGCCATCACCGCTCTTTCGCACGCGGTCCGCCTGACCCCCGGCATGGTCGAGGCGCACAACAATCTGGGCGACGCGCTGGCCTTGGCCGGACGTTTGAAAGAAGCCGTGATTCAGCACAGGATCGTCGTCGCCCAACGCCCCGACGACGCCACGGCCCACTACAATCTTGGCGCGATCCTACAACAGCAGGGCGCCAACGAGGGGGCGGAAATCGCCTATCGGGAGGCGTTGAAGCGCCGCCCCCGCTACGCCCCGGCCTTGAACAATCTGGGCACCGTGCTGCGGCGGCTTGGCCGCCCCGATCAGGCCGAACTCTGCCACCGGCAAGCGCTGGAGCTTCATCCGGATTTTGTCGAGGCCCGCTACAATCTCGGCAACGCTCTTCAGGCGCAAGGGCGTTACAAGGACGCCGAAGCCTGCTTTGAAGAGGCGCTGGCGCAGGAACCCGATCTGGCCACCGCCGCCTACAATCTGTCCCTGCTCGCCCTTCTGCATGGCGATCTGGCCCGAGGCTGGGCCGGCTACGAACGCCGGTTCGCCGCTGGCGAGGTCCGCCCCAACCGGCGCATCGACGTCCCCATGTGGACCGGCGAAGTGTTGCGGGGCCGTCGCCTTCTGGTGTGGCGGGAGCAGGGGGTCGGCGATGAAATCCTCTTCGCCTCTTGTTACCCGGATTTGCTGGCCTGGAGCGGCGGCACGGTGACGATCGAATGCGACCGTCGGCTGGTTCCGTTGTTCGCCCGCTCCTTTCCACAGGCGAATGTCCGGGCGGAAAGCTGCACGGCGGACGCGCACGAAACCATTCTTCCGCCGGATTGCGACCTGCAAGTTCCAGCGGGCAGCCTGCCCCACCGACTGCGCGATGGCCTGTCCGCCTTTGACGGACAAACTCCCTGGTTGGTTTCCGACCCGGAGAAGGTCAGCCATTGGCGGCGTCGGCTGGACGCGCTCGGGCCGGGCTTGAAAATCGGCATCGGTTGGCGCAGCCAGTTGATGACGGAGGAGCGGCGCGGCGCCTACACCCGGCTCGACCAGTGGGGCGATCTGTTCGCCGTGCCGGGGGTTGTCTTCGTCAATCTGCAATATGACGACTGCGCTGATGAGATCGCCCAGGCGGAACGGCGTTTTGGCGTGCGCATCCACCGCTGGGCCGATCTTAACCTGAAGGATGATTTCGATTCCGCCGCCGCGTTGACGGTCAATCTGGATCTGGTCATCTCTCCGGCAATGTCCGCTGGGGAACTGGCGGGGGCATTGGGAGTGCCGGTTTGGCGGTTTGGCGGTCGGGACTGGACCCAACTGGGAACCGCCACACGGCCCTGGTTTCCATCGATGCGCCTGTTCCAACCCCGACCGGGCGAGGGATTGGAGGAAACGCTGTCGGCCATGGCCCGGGCGCTGTGCCAGATGGCGGGAACGAAGCCACGGCCCCTTCGCGTCTCGCCCATCACGTCGGAAAGCCTGCTGTCCACGGCCATTGCGCAACACCGTGATGGGCGGATGGAAGAGGCCCGATCCTCATACCGGACCGTTCTGGCCGTTGAACCCGATCACGCCGACGCTCTGCATCTGCTTGGGCTGATTGACCACCAAACCGGGCGCTCCGAACAGGCTGAGCGGTTGATGCGGGCGGCTTTGCGGGTGGTCGCGGAGTTTCCAACCGCCTGGAACCATCTGGGGTTGGTGTATGAGACCGAGGGCGCGCGCCACGCCGCCGAACAGGCCTTCACCCGCGCCCTGGCCCTGCGCCCGGATTTTCCCGAGGCGCTGACTCATTTGGGACTGCACCGGCAGAACACCAAAAAATTGGCGGAGGCGCAAACCCTTCATCAACGCTCCATCCGGCTGGTGATGGACAACCCCGCCGCCCACACCAATCTTGGCCATGCCTGCGAGGTGGACGGGCGGTTTGTCGAAGCCATTGGTCACTATCGCCGGGCGGCGGCCTTGCGGCCCGACGCCCCGGACGCCCACAACAACCTTGCCACCATGGCGACGTTGACCGGGGATCTGGCGCAAACACGCCCTCATCTGGAACGCGCCTTGCGGCTGGATCCGAATTTTGCCCTGGCCGCCTGGAATCGTGGATTGCTGGCTTTGGCGGACGGCGATCTGTCCACCGGCTGGGCCGGTTACGGACGGCGTTTTTCCGCGCGCCAGTTGCAACGCGCCCGCCGCATTCCCCGCCCGGAATGGCGCGGGGAGCCGCTTGACGGGCGCCATCTTCTCGTCTGGAGCGAACAAGGGGTCGGCGATGAGATTCTCTTCGCTTCCTGCTTCGATGCGTTGAAAGGCCTTGATGGTCCCGTCACCATCGAATGCGACCCGCGCTTGACCAGCCTGTTCACGCGGTCTTTTCCCTGGGTGGCCGTTCGAGCGGAAACCGTTGATCGCTTTGGCAAAGAAATGGTGGATCCACCCGATTGCGATCTGCAAGCCCCCGCTGGCGGATTGCCCGCCCTGTGCCGCGCCAACGTCGCCGCCTTTCCCCCGCGTCCGGCCTATCTGGTTCCCGACCCGGCGCGCGTGGCGCTGTGGCGCGAACGGGTGGCGGCGTTGGGGGATGGCCTGAAGATTGGCCTTGGTTGGCGCAGTCAGGTCATCACCGCGCAACGGCAGGGCGCCTACACCGGGCTTCACGATTGGTTGCCCCTGTTCGATCTGCCGGGCGTCATCGTCGTCAATCTGCAATATGGCGATTGCGCGGCGGAACTGGCGGCTCTGGAGCGCGGCGGGCGCCGCATGCGCCAATGGGAAGACCTGAATCTGAAGGATGATTTTGAAGGGGTGGCGGCCCTGATGAGCAACCTGGATCTGGTCATTTCTCCGGCCATGGCGGTTGGCGAACTGGCGGGCGCGCTGGGCGTTCCGGTTTGGCGACTGGGGGGAAGGGATTGGACGTGGTTGGGGGCGGCAATTCGCCCATGGTTCCCGTCGATGAGCCTCGTTCAGCCTCACCCCGGTGAAAGCATGGCCGACACCGCAAGCAACACGATCCGCAGCATCGCCGCTCTTGGCGTTTCACAAGGCACTCACTGATGGCGACCATTGCCGAGGCTCTCACCATCGCCCTTGATCTGCACCAGACGGGGCGCTTCGCCGAGGCCGAGGAACTCTACCGGCGCATTCTCGACGCTGACGCCGACAATGCTCAGGCTTTGCATTTGTGCGGCCTGCTGATCGCCCAATTGGGCCGGTTGGAGGAAGCCGCCGGGCTGCTGGCGCGCGCCGTCCTCGCCAACCCGCTGGCGGCGGACCAGCAGGTCAATCATGGCAAAGTGCTGCGGGCGCTTGGCCGCCCCGCCGACGCCCTGCCACGCTTCCGCCGGGCCATCGCCCTGTCCCCGGCCCTGGTGGAGGCTTTGGAAGGGTTGGCCCACGCGGAACGGGAGCGAGGCGACAACAGCGGCGCTGCGCGTGGCTTCGGACGTGCGGCGCGCAGCGGCGACACCGCCGTCTTGTTCTATCATTGGGGCGTGGCGCTGGACAGCGCCGGGCGGCTTGAGCGCGCCGTGGAACCGCTCCAGGAGGCGGCGCGGCGCGATCCTCTGTCCGGCGCGACGGCGGCGCGGTTGGCCTCTCTGCTCCACCGGCTGAACGACGCCGACGGCGCGGCGAACTGGTATCAGCGGGCGCTGGCCCTGCGCCCCGACCATGGCGACGCCCTGCACAACCTTGCCGTCATCGCCCGCAGCCGGGGGGAACAGGTCCAGGCGATCCGTCGGTTTGGCTGGGTCGCCGCGCTGCACCCCGACCAGCCCGAAGCCCAGCGTGATCTGGCGGCGACTCTGTTGGAGTTGGGCCTTTCCCACCGATCTGGCCAGCGTCTGAATGACGCGGCGGACGTTCTGACCCGCGCCGTCGCCCTCGCCCCGCTTGATTTCGACGCGCAAGACGCGCTGGCGCTCACCCTGTTTGAGCTTGGCCGGTTTGACGAGGCGCACGGCGCCTATCGGCGGGTGGTCGCGCTGGATCCAGCGGCGCTGGGCGGGCATTACAACGGCGCGCTTGCCGCAAAGAATCTGGGCCAGATCGTTGAGGCCATGGTCGGTTTGCGCATCGCCAGCCGCATCAGCGACGCCCCATGGATTCACAGCGCCCGTCTGGTCACAGCCCTGCTGTTGCCCGACCTGACCAACCCAATGCTGGCGGACGAGGTGACGGCCTGGGGGGATCGTTTTGGCCGGACCATCGAGTCCTCACCCGCCTTAGCCTGCCCCGCCATCCATGGCCGCCCGCTGCTGGTCGGCTATGTGTCGAACTATCTGCACCCCGGCAACCGGCTGCTGGACCAGATTGCCCCGCTGTTGCACGCGCATGATCGTTCGGCGGTGGTTCCGGTGATCTATGGCGACGTGCCGTTTGACGCCCCGGCCCTGGCCGAGATGCGGAGCATGGCCGACGGGTGGCGCGACACGCGGGGAATGGACGACGACGCGCTGGCCGATCAGATCCGCGCCGACGGCATTGATGTTTTGGTCTGCCTGATTGGCCACACCAGTGGGCAGCGCATGGGCCTGTTCACCCGGCGCCCGGCGCCGCGTCAGGTCAGCTTCCACGGCATGACCTCCAGCGGGGTCGACGCGATGGATCTGTGGTTGACCGATCCGGTTCTGCACCCGGCGGACAGCACGGAAACCTTCAAGGAACGCTTGATTCGCCTGCCTCATTTCTTCCTGTTCAAACCGCCGGGGCGCAAGTTCCCCTTGATGCCGCCGCCTTGCGGCTGGAACGGCGTCATCACCTTTGGATCGTTCAACCTCGACGCCAAAATCAATCATCGCGTCGTGGCGCTGTGGTCCCAAATCCTGCACGCCGTGCCGGGATCCCGGCTGATGCTGAAATCACGCGGCGCTGGATTGGCGGATCCGCAGGGCCGCACGCGCATGGCCAAAGCCTTCGCCCAGAATGGAGTCGGCGGCGATCAACTGATCCTGCTGCCCCCCGCCGCCAGCCATGAAGAGCATCTGCGCTACCATGAGGGTGTGGACATCGCCCTCGACCCCTTCCCCTACGGCGGCTGTCTGACCAGCTTTGACGCGCTCAGCATGGGAGTGCCCGTGGTGACGTTGGCGGGAGAGCGCTTCATCGGACGCATGACCGCGTCGCTGCTGCACAGCCTGGGACGCCCCGAATGGGTGGCGTCCAATGAAGAGGAGTATGTCCTTCTGGCGAAGACTCTGGCCGAAGATCACAAGACTCTCTCCAACATTCGGATGGGCTTGGCCGAACAGATAGCCACCTCACCTTTGTGCGACGCAGCATCATACGCCCGTGCGATTGAAGAGGTTTTTCGCATGGATTGACGCCATCCATTGAAAGATTGGGGTTGTCTGAGGCGGGGGAACGGTCAACACTGGCGTCATCGGCCTGCCATATTCCAGTAAGAGCCGATTCGACCAGACGGAGAGCAGACTCATGCACACCGATGCTCGTGTTCATTCCCTGCAAGAGAAGCACCTGCGCCTTGATCGTGCGATCCTCGACGAGGAAAAGCGATCCTGGCCGGACGAGAGCGCGGTGAAGCGCCTTAAACTTGAAAAGTTGCACGTCAAGGAAGAGATGGATCGCCTGACGAAAACCAGCAGCTTGAACTGATTTCCCCCAACCAAACCAACAACGCGCGTAAAAAGCCGGGTGGAACAGTCGTTCCCCCCGGCTTTTTTACGCCATCATCGCCAACCGCTGCAATTCAGCGGCAACCACTGGCAACTGATCCGCCACCGTTTGCCCCGGCGCGCAACGAAAAACGCGCATGGCCGGGAACCATGGACGCACAGCGGCGCCAAGCGCGGTCCAATCCCCGTCACGGCCAATCCGCCAAAGCGGCGTTCCCAACGCCCCGGCCAACTCCCCGGTTGAGATCGCCGGAGCGATCACCAAATCCAAGGCCGTCATCAACGCCGCCGTTTCATCAAGATCATCTTTCAGATTCAAATCGGCAAAGACATGGGGAACGCCGGGAAGATTCCGCCGCGCCGATTCCAGCTCTGCGGCGCAATCGCCGTATTGAAGATTGACGAAGGTGACGCCGGGTACGGCGAACACCGCCGCCCAATCCTCCAGCCGCGTGTAATCCGGCATACGCTCGGCGTCCAACTGGCCGCTGCGCCAGGCCACGCCAACCATAAGCCCGCTCCCCAACGCCGCCAAACGTTGACGCCACCGGGCGACCGCCGATTCGTCCGCCTGCAAAAAGGCGGGGGACGCGGGGAAATCGCTCAGATTTCGCCGCAGATGCCGAGGCAGCGAGCCGACAGCGGCATGGCAATCAACGCCATCCACCCTTTGGTCGATGGTCTCCGCCGCCGGAATCACCGTGGCGTTTGGGAAGGAGCGGGCAAACAGCGTCTGAAAACGGCGATCACACTCCAGCGTCACATGCTTGGCCTGGGCGATCAAGGACGGCAGACAATTGGCGAACATCACCTCGTCGCCAATCCCCTGCTCCCGCCACACCAAAATTCGCCGTTCGGCCAAAGCCTCGCCCCGCCAGACCGGCAGGCCGGGACGGCGAGCGGCGCCGCTGAGCGCGTCAGCCTCGAAACGCTGGTCATAGCCTTGCCATCCAGCGTCCAAGGCTCCCGCCGCCAGACGCAGAACCCCGCCGTTGAAGGCTGCGGCGGGCAATCCCGGCTGGACAGCCAGGGCGCGGTCGCACCAGCGCAAGGCGGCGCCAACCTGCCCTTGCTCCCGCAACAGCCGCCCCCGGTTGGCCATGGCGTCGGCCAAGGCAGGGTCCAACGTCAGCGCCGTTTGCCCGGACCGATCCGCCACGTCATGCCGCGCCAGCCGTCGGGCCACAATTGATCGATTGACCCAGCCGGACACCAGAGCGGGGGCAAGCCGCAGCGCCTGCCCATGGGCTTGCCACGCGTCGGCCAGACGACCAAGCCGGGCCAGCGCAACGCCGTGATTGTCGTGCGCCTCCGGCATCGAGGGGTTGGTGAGCACAGCGCGGCGGTGCGCCTTTTCCGACAAAATCAGGGCGTTCACCGCCGCCAGCGCGTTGCCAAGGTTGCTCAAGGCCGCCGCATCGTCCGGCTGCAAGGCGAGCGCCTTGCGGAAGCAGGACACGGCGGCGCCCGCATCTCCCAGCGCCAAGCGCACCATGCCCAAGCTGACCTGCGCCGCCGCGTATTCAGGCATCGCCGCCACAGCGGCGGCGATCCGAGCCTCCCCTCGCTCCGATTCGCCGGTCTGATGGGCCAGCAGGCCGGACAGGTGCAACGCGACGACGTTTGCCGGATCACGGCCAAGCACGCGCTCATAAAGGCTGGCGGCCTCGTCGGAGGCGCCGGTCTGGTGGGCGTCCACCGCCTGTTGCAGCAGATTGTCCAGGTCATCGCCCGATGGGGGCTTTCCAATGGGCTGGAGCAGCCCCCGCAACGTTCCGGCAATCTGGTTGAGCGCGTCGGTCAAATCCGTGCCAGGTCTGGGATGGAAGACCCGCATGGTGGGAAACCATGGACGCGCCGCGCTGCCCAGTTCCGTCCAATCCGGACCACAGAAACGCCAGACCGGCACGCCCAGCGCCCCGGCCAACTCCCCCGCCGACATGGCCGGCGACAGAACCAGATCAAGATTGACCATCAAGGCGGCGACGCCGTCAAAATCATCCTTCAAATTCAAATCGGGCCAGCGATGGATCGTCACGCCGAAACGGCGTTCGGCGGCCTGAATTTCATCGGCGCACTCGCCATATTGCAGATTGACGACTGTGATCCCGGGTATGGCGAAGATCGCTTCCCATTGATCCAACGCGGTGTAGGCCCCTTGCCGCTGGGCGGTGATGACCTGACTGCGCCAACCGATGCCGATCTTCAGACCCGGCCCCAGAGCGTCCAGGCGATCCCGCCACACCGCCACCCGATCCGGGTCCGGCGTCAACCAAGAGGAGGCGAGGGGAAAGCGTTTTAGATCTGAGCGCAGCAAACGGGGCACGCTGCCCGCCGCAATCTGCACATCGACATCACGCGGTTCGCTGGTTTCCGGGCGCACCGTGGCCGTCGGGAACGAGCGGGCGAACAAAGGCGCCAGACGGCGGTCGCATTCGATCACCAGACGCCCGGCGCGCTTGGCAAGCTCGCCGTAACACGAGGAAAACAGGATTTCGTCGCCAACCCCCTGCTCCCGCCAGACCAACAGCCGGGCCTGCGCGATGTTCTCTCCCCGCCAGACACGCGCCGTCATGCGACGGCGTTGGTGACGCTGTTGCGGCGTGGCAAAGCGCCATTCATGCTCCGCCCAACCCTGCCGCAGGTCTCCCTTCTCCAGAAGCAGCAAACCCCGATTGTAGTGAGCCTGCCCATGCCGGGGATCCGACAGCAAGGCTCGGCGATAGGCCGCCAACGCCGAGTCCCGTTGGCTCAAGCGCTGACAATGAAAGGCCAAATTGGCGTGCGCCTCAGCCAAATCCGGTTGATTGGCCAGAGCGATCCGATGACAGCGCGCCGCCTCATGAACACGACCCAGCGCGTCAAGCGCGTTGCCCCGTCCAGTCCAGGCGACGGCCATCGTCGGAAGGAACCGAACCGCCCAACCCAACACCCGCGCGGCCTCACCGAAGCGGTCAATCCCATACAGCGCCCCGCCCAGATTGTTCAACGCGTCGCCATGTCCGGGGGCCAACGCCACGGCCCGCCGATGACACAGCAGAGCCTGACGCGGATCATCGGTCAAAGACCCCAGATGCGTGTGGGCCAGCATCAAGTCCGGACGCAATCGGATGGCGCGACGAACAACGCTTTGCGCCGCGTCACTCTGCCCCAACCGACGGAGCAGAGCCGTTAAATTGACCAGATTCTCCCCGGCGTCCGGTTGCGCCATTACCGCCGCCCGCAAAGCGGCGAGGGCCTCCTCATCCCTTCCAAGCCGCTGCAAGGCTTCGGCCCGCCCGGCATGGGCCGCCGCGTTAAGTGGATTGGCCCGGACCGCAAGAGCGAAGCGCTTTTCCGCAGCGGCGTTGTCACCACGACGGGCCGCGAGCACACCCGCCAGATGCAGCGCCACCCCGTGATCGGGGGCCTTGGTCAAAGTCGCTGAAACCCGGGATTCGGCCCCGGTCACATCCCCCACGCGATACGCTGCCACAGCGTCGGCCACCGCCTCATCAATGGCCTGGGCGTTCACCACGCTTGGCTGGGCGGCTTCAGCCCGAAGCTGCCGCAAGGCAGAGGCCATGCGCGCGAGCGTCGCATCCAACCCCTCCCCCGACCCCGGCTGAAACAGCCGCATCGTTGGGAACCAGGGGCGCGCGCCCGTCCCCAGTTGGGTCCAATCCCGTCCGCCAAAGCGCCAAACCGGCGTTCCCAGCGCGCCCGCCAATTCCCCGGCGGACATGGCCGGAGAGATGACCAGATCAAGATTGACGGTCAACGCGGCGGCGCCGTCAAAATCATCCTTCAGATTCAGATCATCCCAACGATGGATGCGCACGCCAAACCGCCGCTCAGCCGCATTCAACTCTTCGGCGCAGTCGCCATACTGGACATTGACGAAAATCAGACCGGGGATCGCGAAGATTGCTCCCCATTGGTCCAAGCTGGTGTAGGCGGCGCGCCGATCCGTGGTCATCTTTTGGCTGCGCCAACCGATGCCGATTTTTACCCCGCTCCCCAACGCCGCCACACGATCACGCCACAGCCCAACCAGTTGTGGATCCGGAATCAGCCAAGGGCGCTCCGATGCAAAGGACCTCAGCGCTCCACGCAGCAAACGCGGCACGTCACCGGCTGGAATCTGAGCATCGACCCCAGACGGATCGATCCGCTCCTGTCCATCCGGCCCAACCGACGACGCCCGAACCGTCGCCTGCGGAAAGGAACGCGCGAACAACGGAACCAACCGGCGGTCGCATTCGATCACCAGATGGCCAACCCGCTCGATCAGGTCCGGCCAACAGGAGGAAAAAAGGATTTCATCCCCCACCCCCTGCTCGGGCCAGACCAGAAGGCGCCGACCAGCCAGCGTTTCCCCCTGCCAACGCGGGGCCGAAATTTGACGATCCTCATACCCCTTGGCCTTGAACCGCCATTGGTAATCGTCCCAACCTTCGGCCAACCGGCCCAGCGTCAAGCGGATGATTCCCCGATTCAAATGCGCCGGGCCAAGAGCTGGATCACGATCAAGGGCGCTCGACAGGTGGGCTTCAGCGTCGTCCGCGTCGGCGAATTGCTGCCAAAGCAGCATTCCAAGGTTGGCCTGCGCCTCCGCATGCTGGCCATCGATGGACAAAGCCTTGCGATGCGCCGCCTCGGCATCCACCATTTTTCCCTGTACTTGAAGAACCAAGCCATAGCTGGTCAAGGCGCTCGGATTGATCCGGTCCAGCCGCAACCCACGACGACACAGCCGCTCCGCTTCCCTCATATCGTCGCGTTCTTGAAGAACCGCTGCGAGGTTGGCGTAAGCCTCCGCGTGATCCGGTTGTGCGGCAATCGCCACACGCCGCAAGGATTCCGCGCGATCCAGCCATTTCCACGCCTTGAACACCCCGCCCAGATTGTTCAGGGCCTTCCCATAATCCGGGCGCAGCCGCAAGGCGCGGGAATAGAGGGCGGCGGCTTCATCCAAGCGCTGCAAGCCGTCCAAAAGCGTGCCTGCGTTGTTCAAAACCATCGCGTCATCGGGTTGCCACGCTACCGCAAGCCGAAGAATAGGCAAAGCTTCCGCGCGCTGCCCCAGATCCAGCAGCGCGACCCCCAGATTGTTCCACGCTCCCGTCAGCGTCGGATCGCACGCCAGGGCTTCACGGTAATGCGCCACCGCATCGGAGAGGCGATTTTGTCCCTGAAAAGCGGCGGCCAGAGAAAAATGCAAAAGCGCCGAACCAGCGGCAGCGACCGCCGTCGGCTCCAAAATCGCAACCGCTTCCGCAAAACGCCCCTGCCCGAGCAGCACATGCCCCAGTTCAGCGGACAGTTCGGCGTCCTTGGGGAAGTCTTGCAACGCGCGAACCAGGCAGGCTTCCGCATCGGGATGTTCCAGACCACGCAGACACAGCGCCAAATTGCGCCAGCCCCCAGCGTGCTGCGGATTGGCCGTCACAAGCTCGTAAAATCGATGCGCCGCCTGCGCAATCCGTCCCGTTTGCCGATACAAAATCCCCAGATTGAACAGAGTGTTGGCGTGATGGGGAGCAAAAGCCAGCGCGCGCCCATAGGAATCCTCGGCCTCCGTCATCCGACCAATGGACTGAAAGACGGTGCCGAGATTGCTGTGAGCTTCGGCGTAGTCACCCCGTTGTTTGATCGCCTGGACGAACGCCGCCTCCGCCTCCGCGTTCCGGCCAAGATCAGCCATCGCGCTGCCAAGACTGTTGAAGGCCTCGGGGAAAACCGGGTGAACGTGGATGGCGCGGTGGATCCGGCGCAATCCCTCAGACGAATCCCCCATTTGATGAGCAAGAAAACCGGACAGATGAAGAGCGTCGGAATGATTGGGCGATAAAGCCAACAATCGATCATAGCCCGCCATCGCGTCGGCCAAACGACCGGCGCGATGATGGCCCAACGCAACGTTCAGCAAAGCCGTGGGAGAAATCGCAACAGGTTTGCTTTTTCCCCGCCCCAAATCACGGTTCCGAGTCACTGGATGACGCACCATCAGACGCCGGGTCATCCAAGAGTTCACCACTGCCCTTGAACATCTTTCGGCACAATTTCAGAGCACGGTAATAATTGCGAGCCTCGACAAGGGATTCGATGTCATCCAACGTCTTTTTGCTGTCAGGCCGCGCAGCCCGTGTTTCTTCCATAATTGAATTAAAGCGCTGAACATTGAGAAGCGCATCTTCAGGAAAGATGTAAATAAGTTGAATAACAAAATACAACTTTTTCTCGATGCAATCGATTTGCTCTTCTTTTAAAACCTCGCGGCCACGCAAGAAGTTTGCGGTGTTGTAAAGAAAGAAAGAGCCAGGACGATCACCGGCCCCAATCACGGCGCCGTTGATGATGACTTTTTCATTCGGACGAAGAACAAACTTAAGCGGCATGAGAGCGAACCCGGTGCGTTTTGGTCCGGCGCGACAGGCGGGCGCCTGTCATGCGTGACCGAAAAGAAACGGGCGGCGGCTTTGATGCCGCCGCCCGCCGGGTGTGATCCTACCCGAACTCTATGCCTTAGAACAGACGCAGGATCGACTGCTGCGACTGGTTGGCCAGCGAGAGGGCAATGGTGCCAAGCTGTTGCCGGGTTTGCAGCATCAGCAGGTTAGCGCCTTCCTCATTCTGGTCGGCCAGCGTCAGCTTGCTGGCGCCTTCGGTCAACACGTTGCTGAACTCCTTGGTGAAGTTCTCGCGGGTCGTGATGATGTTCAGGTTGGTGGACAGGTTCTGCGACGCCGACCGAATGGTTGCCTTCGCGTTGTCGATGCCGGCAACCGCCTTGTCGATGTCCGCACGGTCGGTCCAGTCATTCTGGGCTTCGTCCAGCTTCAGACCCTGACCGCTGCTGGACAGGTTCACCGCCGACACGCTGATCGAGTTGGTGTTGTTTTCGTTCAACTGCACCGACAGATCGTTCGACGTGTTGGCGTCCGTCACCTGCTTGGTGATGATGTTCGCCGCGCAGTTGGCGGTCGCCGCCTGCTGGATGGTGTTTTGATCCAGCTTGACGCGAACGGTGCCGCTGTCAAAGGCGAAGGACTGTTCGCCATCAGCCAGCTTGCCTTCACCACGGTTGTTCAAGCCGTCGCGCGTGACCTGAGCGCCGTTCAGGTTGGTGACGGAAACCTGGAGATCCACCTTCTTCTCGATGGTGGACACGCCGTTGCCCGAATTGTTGGCGGCTTCCAACAGCTGGCGGTCCACGGTGAAGGAGACCACGGTGCCCGACGCGAAGCTTTCCGAAATGTGCTTGGTCAGCGCGTTGGTCGTGGTGGCGGCCAGCGTCACTTCACGGGCGACGCCCGTCGTGGTCGCGCCGGTCAGGGTGATGGTGCCCTGGGAACCGACGGCGGTGGACGCCAGATCCTTGCCGGCCAGACGGCCGCCGGTGGCCAGCGCGCTGTTGATCGAGGCCCGGAGCTGCGAGGCCACGTTGGCCTTGGAGGTCTGGCCGATGGCGACGTCCGACGAGGTTGCGGTGTAGCTGAAGGTCTGGCCTTCGACCGTCACCGAGAACACGTCGCCCGCTTCGATGGTGCCGCCGATCGTCACGGTCGAAGCCTGGGCGGAGGTGGAGGTCGCCGCCGTGGTCAGCTTGGTGTCGATGCTTTGGTTGTTGTCGAAGTAGGAGATCGTGCGGCTTTCCTTGCCGTCCGACACGATGAAGGAGCGCTCACGACCCGTAGCGCCGCGCACCTCGACCTGAACGTCGGAGAAGCTGCCCGCGCTGGTCGACAATTTGCCCGACAGCTTCAGGCCGGTCAGGCCGTGCGCGTTTTCGGCGCTGCCGATATCGCCGGTCTGGCCCGAAATGGCGCCCGTGCCCTTGACCCGGATCGAGTAGGTGTCCGCCGACACCACGTTGGTGACGCGGGCGTTTTCAAGGCCAGTGATGGTGTTGACGGCGGCGCGCGAGGTGCTGGTGCTGTCCAGACGCAAGCCGTTGCCACCGATCAAATTCTTGCCGGCGTAACCGCTGTCGCCCGCCAGCTTGTCGATCTGGGTGCGCAGCGCGTTGAACTGAGAGGCCAGCGCCTTGCGGGTGGCGACCGACGCGGCGTCGGTGCCCAGCGCGGCGTAAGCGGCGGTGGTCAGACCCTTGGCCTGATCGATCATGGTGTCGATCGAGGTCAAGCCCTTGTCGGCGGCCTGAATGGTGCTGATCGACTGGCCCATCGCGCTCTTCAGCGACGACAGATCGCCGGCGCGCTGGGTCAAGCCCTTGGCCGCAAAGAAGGCGGTCGGGCCGTCAAGGGCGGTGTTGACCTTGTTGCCGGTGGAAAGAATGTTTTGTTTCTTGGCAACCTGATCCTGCACGTTCTGCAATTGCAGCAGATTGGTGCGCATGGAGGAGGTCAGGGCGACTTCGTTTGCCATAGTGGTCACTCCTTTGGAGGATCATCATCCGTCCAAACCCGGGCAAAGGGGCCGCTGGACAGAGGGGGACTAATTCCCCCGGCCTCTAGCTAGGCAAAAAACGGGCCATATCAAAATTGCCGGGTTTGCTGGGTATTTTCGACCTCTCGGCAAAAAGCGCTGGGCAAATTTTGCCGGGCGCTGGGCAGAAACTGCCGATCACCCGGCATCCGTTGCCGAGGCGGCAAATTCTGCCGGGTTGTTTCTGCCGGGCAGGACCAGCGTTTCGCACAAAGCGAGCGGCCCAAGGGTCAGCGCGACGCTTCCCCACGACCAACCAACGCCAAACCCCGACAGCAACAGCCGTCGTGATCGCGTGGTCAACAGGTTGGACAGCGCAAGACACAACGCCAGGGGTATGGACGCTGAGCTGGTGTTGCCGACCTCGGCCAAAGCCACCACCGTTTGGTCCGGCGTCGCCCCCAATTTTTGCGCCAGATGATGAATCATCTGGGCGTTGGCCTGATGCAGCACAAGGTGGTCGATGTCGCCCATGCCCCATCCGGCGCCGCTCAGCGCCGCGCGGATGCTGCCCGGAACCTCCCGCAGCGTGAAGGCGAAGACCTGGGTGCCGTCCATGAACAGGCGCGGGGAAACCGACGGGCGGCGCATCGCCCCACCTTCCACGGTCAAATAGGGGGCGCCAGCCCCATCGCTGCCCAGATCAAACGCCATCGCCCCCGCGTCCGGCGAAGATTCCAACGCGATCGCCGCCACCGCGTCGCCAAACAGCGGCGCCACCGCGCGGTCCATCGGATCAATGAAACGGGACGTCGTGTCGCCAACGATCAACAACGCCCGCCGCCCAATGGATTTCAGCAGGACCGAGGCCGTCCATAGGCCATAGACGAATCCCGAACACCCTTGGGTCAGATCCAAAACCGGAACGGCCTTGCGCAAGCCAAGACGCTGGTGCAGCAAGGCCCCGTTCCCGGGAAGCGGGTAATCGGGAGTCTGGGTGACAAAAACCAACAGATCGACCGACGCCGCGTCCCATCCCATCCCGTTGAGCAGATGACCCGCCGCGCGTTCGGCCAGATCGCTGGCGCACTGGTCAGGTTCCACCCGATGGCGGGCCTCGATGCCGGTGGCCTTGGCGATTTTGACGGCGGCCTCTTCGCCAAACCGCGCGATCAAATCAGCTTGGCTCTCCCGGCCTTCGGGAATGCAGCCGACCACACCACGCACCGCCACCCCATCCACAACGCTGGCGACCATCGCACCACTCCTTAGCGTCAACCCCGTTGCCACCAGACGCCGCCCGCGTCAGCAGGTGATGCCGCCATCCACCGTGATCGTTTGGCCGGTGATGTAAGCCCCCTCATCCCCCAACAAAAAGCGGACCACCGGCACGACGTCGGCGACGTCGCCCAAACGGCCCAGCGGAGTCCGCCGGATGATCTGGTCGCGCTGCCCGGCGGACAAGGTCCCGGACATCTCCGTGGTCAGATAGCCGGGCGCCACCGAATTGACGGTGACGCCGCGTCGGCCAACCTCGCGCGCCAAGGCCCGCGTCAGCCCGTCCAACCCGGCCTTGGACGCGGAATAAGCCGCCAACCCGACATAGCCGCGCTGGCCGATGATCGAGGAAATGTTGATGATCCGCCCCGCCGCGCGTCCAGTCCCACGCCCGCCGCCGTGCTGGGTCAGCTTGGCGCGCAGAAAGGCGCGGGCGGTCTGAATCGCCCCGGTCAGGTTGGTTTGAATGACCTCGGCGCTGTCCACGTCGGGAAAGGTCGCCAGAATCCCTTCCCGCGCGATGCCCGCGTTGTTCACCAACCCCCAGAGCGGCGAATCGCCCGCCCAGGCGACCGCCGCCGTGACGAAGGCGTTCACCGCGCCAGCGTCGCCGATCTGGCAAGCCTGCCAGAACAGGTGCGGCCCGGCCAGCCGCTCCAGTTCCGTCGTCGGCGTCCGGCTGCATGTGGACACCCGATAGCCATCGGCCAGCAACGCCTCCACCAGCCCCAGCCCAAGGCCACGGCTGCCCCCGGTGACGATAACGTGGCGCTTGATGGTTTCGGGTGGCGATTCTTCGGTCATGACGCTGCCTTGCGGCCCTTCTTGCCAGTGGCGCCCAACGGGATCCGGTCCGTCAGGGTTATCACACGCGGACGGGCGGCAGGAACCAGATCAGCCGTCGCCCGGCGAATGGCGGCGCGCAATTCCGCTTCGTCGCTGTTGGGAACCGGGACCACCAGGGCGGTCAGCAGAAAGCCGGTGATTGGATTCGCTTGCGCCGTCACCAGGGCGTCGGCCACCCCCGGCGCGGTCAGCAACCGCCGCTCCACCGCCTCCGGCGACACCTTGACGCCGCCGACATTGACCAGCCCATCGAGACGTCCGACAAACTCCATGCGATCGCCCCGCCGCTCCACCAGATCCCCGGTGTTCAGCCAGCCATCGCCAACAACGCCCCCCCCGTCCAGCATCGCCCGAGGACTGCGAAGCTCCAGCACCCCATCGCGCAGGCGCAGGGCGACGCCGTCAACGCCCTGTTCGATCCAATCGACGGGGAATCCGGCCCGCTTGTCGGCCACGGCGAACACGGCCCCGGCTTCGGTGGAGGCGTAAATATGGCGCAACCGCGCGGCTGGAAACTGAGCGGCCAGCCGGTCGAGCAAGGGCTGATCCACCGCCTCCCCGCCCAGCGTGATCGAGGTCAGGGGCAGAGCGTCGGAGCCAAGCGCCATCAGGAAGGCCCGCCAGAAGCTGGGGGTTCCGCTGACATGGGTGACGGCGTGGCGCCGCGCCGCTTGGGCCAGATCGGCCACCCCGCCGCCCGGAACCGACACCAGGGCAGCCCCGGTGAAGGCGGCGGTCAGAATCACCTGAAGACCGGCGAAGGCGCCCGCCTCATAAGCCAGCAGCCAGCGCGCGCCCTCGTCCGGCCCTCCGCGCAGACGCCCGCGCAGACGGTTGAAATCATGCCGAACCCGCTTGGGTTCGCCGGTCGTGCCCGAGGTCTCCAGCGTCACCGAGAAACCCGGCGGAGCGGTCCAGTCCCTTGGCGCGCCGTCGCGACGGGACAGCAGCAGGCCAACCCCTGCCCGCTCCGCCGCCGCCAAAGCCGCCAGCACCCGAGACGCCCGGTCGGCCCGGACAACGCCCCCGGGACTCTGTGGCATGGCCGCCAAATCCGACCATCGAAACTCCGACCAGCCCGCCCCCTCTCCCCCTTCGATCAAGCGAAAGGCCGGATGCAGCCAGGACGGACGCTCCAGCATCAGGCGGCCAAATCGTAGAGCGCCGCCAATTCGCCAACCGTGGTGAATTGGCGCAAACCAGCGCGAAACGGATCCTGCCCAGTGCGCTGCTCCAGCACCACCAGCAGGGTCGCCAGATCCAACGAATCAATGGGCAGTTCACCGCCTAGAAACACGCTGTTCGGGGTCAGCGGCGGCAACGTTTCCCCCTTGTCGGCGACGATCCGCGCCAACTCTTCGGCAATGACGGCAAGCATGGGCTGGGTGTCGGTCATGGTCGCTTCACACTGGGTTGGACAAAGCGCCCGCCGCTTCGTCGCAGGTCGTCATAAAATGCCGGATCGCCGCCGTCACGGGGCCAGCGGCCTCGGTGTGCGGCACATGCCCGATGTTGTCAAAGATGTGAAAGGGCGCCCCCGCTGGCAAACGGTTGGGTTCGGGGACTGGAATGATGCGATCCTCACGCCCCCACAGCGCCTGCACCGGCGCTGTGATCCCGGACCAATCCACCGGCGGGCCACCGCCCGCATGCGGGGCGAAGGAGGTCTCGATGATGGTCTGCAAGGCCCGCTGACGCTGAGGATCGCCGCATTGGGCGTGCAGAACCGCGCCAATGCGGGGAGTCAAAGGCGACGGAGTCGCGAACAGCCGCTCGGCGCAGGCGACGCCATCGGCGACGTCGCGCAAGGCCGTCACATGGCGGAGAAAGCCAAGATCGAACGGCGTTCCCAACCCGGCGCTGGCGATCAGAGTCAAGCTGGCGACCCGTTCGGGAGCCAACAGCGCCAGTTCCCGCCCGACATAGCCGCCCATGGAATGCCCGACCAGATGGACCCTTGGAATCTCCAGCGCGTCGAGAAGATCCCGCAGCCAAGGCGCGAAATCCCGAACATGGCCGCCGCCGACGTCCAGCGTCGAGGCGCCATGCCCCGGAAAATCCACAGCGATTGCGCGACGACCGGCGGCCAAAGCCGACAGATTGAACTGCCAGCTCAGCCGGTCGCCCGCAAAGCCATGGAGCAAAAGGACCGGAACGCCCCCCGAACCGATGGACAGGTAACTGGCGGGGCCGGTCGCCAGAGACGCCACGCCCCCCCGCAAACGGCCCCCAGCCGAAACCGGACGCGGCACAACAGCCTCAGGCCGCAACCGCCACGCCCGCCAAGGCCAACAGATCGGCCACCGTTTTGGCCTGGGACAGCTTTTCAGCCTCAACCACCACGCCCGTCGTCTCGTCCACCAAGGCGATGAAGCTGATGACGGCCAGGGAATCCCAGCTTTCCAGCGATTCCAGCGTTTCGTCGCCGGTCAGCGTGCCGGGTTCCAGCTCCAGCGTCTCATCCAGAGCAAGAAGGAAGTCTTTGCGATCCATGGTTGATCTCCTGTGTCTTGCGGCGCCGCTCAATGCAGCGTCTTTTGCCGGATCGAACGGTTGATGTCCACCCAATCCGGGTGATCGTTGAGGACACGGCAACAATCCCGCCAGCCAAACAGCGGCGTCGCCGGAAGCAAGGTTTCAAGCAAGCGCCGGACCAACTCGAAATCCGCCGCTTCGTCCACGCACCAGCGCTGCTCAATCGCCGGGCCATCGGGGCCAAGCGGCGCGCCAAGCCGGAAACGCTCCGGGTGCTGGTGGATAAAGGGGGTCACATGCTCCCGCTCCCACGGCTCGCGCGCGGTCGCCGCCGCCTCGTCCAAGAGCTTTCGCGGAAAAATCTCGGCGTCCAGACCACGCGGGTAACGCGCGCTGTCGATGGACAGATAGTCGAGCGGCGGTTGCTGGTCCGCCAGAAAGGCGGCGATCAAGGCGCCCACCAATTCCGGATCGATCAACGGGCAATCGGAGGTGACGCGAACCACGATGTCGGCCTCGGCCATCACGGCGGCGCCCGCGAAACGGCTCAACACATCCAACTCATCCCCCCGGAACACCGGGATCCCCATGGCCGCCGCGACCGCCGCGACCGGATCATCGGCGGCGTTGAGCGTGGTCGCCAAAACCACAGCGTCCAGGCCGGGGCTGCGGGCCAAACGTTCCAGATGATGAACAAGCAGCGGTTTCCCGGCGGCCTCCAGCAGCACCTTGCCCGGCAAACGGGTCGAGGTCATGCGCGCCTGGGAAATGGCGACGACGCGGGGCCGACGGCCAGCGGTCATGTCGTTTCCTCCGGCGGGGCCAGCATGTCCCAACGCAGCGGCGTCCCCCGCGTCAGCGCGCGCGCCGCCCGACGCCCCAACACGTCGGGCAGATGCTTGGGCGCCATGCCAAAACCAGGACGGATTGAGCGGACATGCGCCGGGGTCAGAATCTCCCCCGCCGCGACGTCGGCCACGATGTAGAGCGAGCGGCGGAAATCACGCCCGCCAACCTCGCTCGGTTTCAGGCCATACTCGACACGGCCCATGGCGGAACGCGCGACGCGCACCGCGTCGGCCATCGCCTTGAATTCGGCGGGTTCCAGGGAAAAGGCGCTGTCAACCCCACCATCGGCGCGCGACAGGGTGAAATGCTTTTCAATGATGGTCGCGCCCATCGCCACCGCCGCCACCGCCACGGCAATGCCCTGGCTGTGATCGGACAATCCGGCGGTCACGCCGGGAAAGGCCGCGCCCAGATGGGGGATCGTCCGCAAATTGCAATCCTCCGGCGGAGTCGGATAGCCGCTGACGCAATGCAGCAGCGCCAACGGAGTGGTTCCGACCGCTTCCACCGCCTCGGCGATCTCGCCCAGAGTGGCCAGCCCTGTGGACACAATCAGCGGCTTGCCCGAGCGGGCGGCGCGGCGGATCAGCGGCAGATCAATCACCTCGAACGACGCGATTTTGAAGGCTGGGGCGTCCAACCGTTCCAGCAGCTCAATCGCCGTTTCGTCAAAGGGTGAACTGAAAATGGTCAGCCCCAAGGATTTGGCGCGGGCAAAGAGCGGTTCATGCCAGTCCCACGGGGTGTGGGCCTCGCGGTAAAGGTCATGCAGCGTGCGCCCGGCCCACAACCCGCCGTCCAGTCGAAACCCCGGACCATCATGGTCGATGGTGATGGTGTCGGCGGTGTAGGTCTGAAGCTTGACCGCGTCGGCGCCCGATGCCTTGGCGGCGTCGATCAGGGCCAAGGCCCGGTTGAGGTCGCCATTGTGGTTCCCCGACATCTCCGCGATCACATAGGGCGGATGATCCGGGCCAATCGGGCGGCCATCAATGACGAACGGGACGGTCGGTTCAGGCATCAGAGGCAGCCGCTTTCACAGAATATGACCGATCCAGCGGATCGACCGGAAAATCGTCTCATGGAAGTGATGACAGAAGATTAATTACCCTGCCGTCGCCGCGACCAAGCCGCGCGCCTCCTCGCCATAGGCGAGCAACCGCTCAACGCAGCGGCGGCGGTCGCCAACCTCGACGAAGCGCGCGCGCGCGGCGGCGGACGCGCTTGCCCGCTCGCCCGCATCGGCAAACAGAGCGGCGGCGCGCGCCACATAAGCGTCCCGGTCGGTCACGCAAAAGAGCGGGCCGACGACGCTCGCCGCATCGCCCCAGCCATAGGTGACGACCGGCAGCCCTTCCGCCAAGGCATAGGCCGCCCCACCGCCGCCGCCCTGCCGCGCCGGGTTGAGAAAGGCGTGGCACAGCCGGTAGAGCGCCCGGATGTCGTTCACATGCCCCAAGCTGCGCGTCCGGTCGGCGTTGCGCAGAACAGCCAAGCGACCCGGCAGCGCCGTCGCGCCACCGGCAAAGCCGACCAGAGAGCCGGGGCAGCGATCGAGAATGTCGTCAACCAGCGCCAGAAACTCCGGCGTGACCTCATTGTCCAGCCGGGTGCCAACCACGACGAAGACAAAAGGCGCGGCGCCGAATCCAGGATCGCCCATATCCCCCATGGTCGGCGGCAGCGTGTAGCCGAAGGTGAAGGGCCGGAAACGGCGCGCGAAGGGCGCACGGTAGAGTTCGGGAATCCCAGCGGTGTAATCATGCTCGTCAAAGCCCAAAAGGATATGAGCGAGCGAGATGGTCAGACCCGACGTTGTCGGAATGCACACAACCGGGCGGGAATTGGCCTCAGCAAACACATCGGCGGCGATGTTGGAGCCGCCAAAGGACACAATGAGATCGGGATCATAGCCATCAATGGCTTCGACAATGGTGGTCAATTTTTCCTGACAGAAGGCCCGCTCTGTGAAAGAGGCGAGTTTGACCTGTCGCCCCAGCATCCTTATGGCGAAAACACCTTCGTAATCCTCTACCAACTCGGCCACCATCGGCGGAATGAACAGATTTTCCACCCGCGTCGGCAATGTGTTCGTGTTGATAATGGCGACGTCCAAGCCAAAATCATCCTGCAAACGACAGGCGAAATCGAAACAATCCCGCGTTGGCTGATGACGGTCGTTGGTGAATTGATTCGTGACCACAGCCACCCGACGGATCGGGCCGACTTTCGGGACCGCGCGCGGCGGCGTCAGCGACCAACGCCGCGCAATCAGCCGAACCATCGCCTCGTAAAAACGGTAAAGATCGCAGCACACGAAGCTGGCCGATTTCCCCCCAACCGCCATCCCCAAAAACAACTGCCGCGACATGCACCAATAGCTGTAATGCATCAGCGCCGGATCGACGCTGTCACCGCCCAACAGAAGATAATGGAGAATGCGCTCGCAGTGATAAAGGTCACCCGTCAACTGGAACAAGACCGAATGCAGACGAACGGTGTCGGCGGTGGAGCCATCACGCCGCAGGCGATCCGCCAAGGCCAAACGGTCCGACACATCCACATCGCGCCGGATCGCGTCGCACAAAGCCGCCAGCCGGTTGATCTTGTCGGCGTCAAACTGCGTGTCGGCCAAATATTCCAGGAGCGTGGCGCATTGCGCCTCGGCCATGTTGGACATGCTGCACCTTGGCCATTGCCAGTCAGAAAACGTCATCCTGTGTTACGCCCGGCGCCATGACGAAACAAGAGCCTAACGCTTGATCCGCCACAGCTTTTCCAAACGTTCCGCCGCGCTCTTCCGTTGGTTGACGCCCGGAAAAACGGTTGCGCCGCAACATGGATGGCGACACACTGGCATATCCTTATTTTTATTGTGGGTGATGGCCATGACGGGATTTGACAGCGCCGCCGGTCCGCAGGGGCTGGTGATCGGCCTTATTGAAAAAGCGGCGAGCGAACTCGACGCCATGTCCAACGCCGCCGGAGACATCGCCCCGAACGTCGGCGATCTGTCTGAAACGCTGGTGAACGCTCAGCGCATCGCCGACCGCGCGTCGTTGGAATTGCGACGTTTAACCAAAAAGCTGGAAAAATCAGCGGCGTGAAAGACTGCGGGGAATGGCTGGATTGGCGATGGGGTCGGCCTACAGCTTCAATCCAGCCACGCCGTCGAGGATGACGCCCTCCGCCAACGCCCGGCGCTCCAGCTTCGCGCCAAACAATTTGGCCGAACTGAAATCGGCCTTGGTCAGATCGCAACCAATCAGGTTGGCGAAGGACAAATCCGCGCCGGACAAATTGGCCCCGCGCAGGCTGCCTTCGCCGAAATCCGCGTAGCGCAGCTTCGCCCCCGACAAATCCGCCGGCTTTGACCGATGCTCGTCGAACACCAAGGGGCGCAAATTGATCCGCCGCAGATTGGCGTTGTTGAGCTTGGCGTTGCGCAGATTCACGCCTCGCAAATCCCCTTCAGTCATGTTGCACCCGCGCATGTCCGCGCCGTCCAGAACCGCCGCCTGCAACTGAACCCCCGTCAGATCCAACCCGTACAGCGTCGCGCCCGACGCCCGCAGCATGGTCAGACAGGTGTGGGCCAGGGACGGCGCGTGCCGCAGATCAAACCCCGACAGGTCCAGAGCCGTCCCTCGCGCGCCCCCCGACCCGACCCAGGCGATGTGATCGGCCAGCAGTTCCTCCAAACTCCGCCCCAACTCGGCAATCACCCGGCCAACCGGCTTGTCGGTGAGCGCGTCGCCCATATCGGCGTCGGTCAGTTCGGTCATCGTCATCGTGGCGCCGGTCAGCACAGCCCCGCGCAAACAGGCCCCGCGCAAATCCGCACCCGACAGATCGGCCCCTTCCAGGTTGGAGCCTGAGAAATTGGCCCCGCGCATCGTCGCCCGGACCAGCTTGCAGCCACGCATCACCGCATCCGTGAAATCGGTGTGAATGGCCATGGCCCCGGACAAGCGCGCGTTGGTCAAATTGGCTCCGGACAGATCCGCGCCGGACGCTTCGGCGGGCATGGCTTCAATATGAACCATCCGCAACTGACCGGAGCGGTCCTTTTCCGCCAAGGATCCATCGCGCAGGTCGGCTTCAAACAAGTTCGCCCCGATCAACACCGCGCCGCGCAGACACGCGCCGCGCAGATCAGCTTTGACCAAGCTCACCCGCTCCATGTTGGCTTGCCGCAGATCTGCGGCAAACAGCGAGGCGCAATCCAACTTGGCCCCGGTCAGATTGGCCCCACGCAGGCTGGCCCCGACAAAATCCGCATGCGCCAAATCACGCCCGGACAGATCCAGCCCCGACAGATCGCAAAAAGACAGGTTGGCGCGCGCGCCGCCTATCCGAGCGTTGCGAAACATCTCATGACGCCGGACAGCGATGTCGAGTTGCGTCTGGTCAAGGCGATTGAGTGTACGGTTCTGTGACATCAGCGGCGCTCTCCCATCGGTTTTGAGAGTGGCGCCGCTGTGCTTCAGAAACGGTTAATGCTCGTGATTTTCGTCTTCACTCTATGGATGGCGCAACTGAATCAATGCGATGGTCCCGATGTCATGGTTTCGCTGCGAACAATCAGCGATATGCCATCGTCACCAGCCTCCATGTCTTTCGAGGCGTCGCGCGGGATCGGAATCTTCTGGCGACGGCAAAACAACAGAAGCAAGCCAAGAGTCTTGCTGGCCAGAAAGACAACCTCCCTGGCCTTGGACGCGCCGCTTTGCTGAATAAGGATGGACAATCCGCCTCCCGCCTTAGGCGTCACCAGGGTGACGACCCCAAGCGGCAGATCCGTCTGATGAGGCACTTTTTGGTACCACGCGACAGCTTTGAGCAGGGCGGAATTGGTGAAGAACAGCTCTCGGGTCTCGACGATCATTCCATCCCTGGCAAAATCTCACGCGCGGCCGCCCTCCAGTCCCGGGTTGAGCCGGAACGTGATCGCGCGTCCCAATTTGGATTCCCGCAGAAGGATCTGCTTGGTTTCCAGCAGCTTGATGGCCCGGTTCACATTGGGCCTCTGCATGCCCAGAGCGTCAGCCAATTCAGACTGAAGCACCGGAATGGGACGATCGAAATGGAGCCTCCGGCTCAGATAAGTGAACACACGCAGCGCCTCCAGTGTGATCTCGCGGTCGGTGGAGACGGTTCTGGAGAGGAAGTCATGATGATGCAGCATCGCGGCCTCTGAACGCAAGGTTGTGTGATATCGATGGAGACAATCGGCCTACCGGCAAACGGCGCATCGCAACAGCATGTCCGTCATCCGCAGAAAGCGCGGCGTCGAACCGAAGCAATCAAGATCGTGTGCGTGAACGGTCATGCGGCTCCCTTCCGGCTCATGCGCCTGTATTGATTGTTGTTTCCATCTTGAACAAAACTATCGCTCAATTGTTGTGCGCGTGTGTCGCCGCTGTTTCGCTCCTGACATAATGAATGTCGGTGGACATAATCCTGGAAACCGAGCGCCGTCTTTAGGATGGCGGATGCCTCTGCTTTGGCGAAAACAACCTGGGTTGCTGCGGAAAGTCCAACGACAACGCCCATGCCCCCCTGGCCGGTGCGACAATCCACCACCCCATCAAGCCGCTGCTTGGCGTCGGCAGCCCTTGAGCGCCAAAGAAACGGCTTGCTCCTGCCCCGATTCGGCGCGACAGCTTGGATGTCGCCCCCCACAACGCCGTCGTGAGAGGACCCATTTTGTTTCCAGCCGCCATGGTCAAGCTCTCAAATTGGTTTGAAAAACAGCGCTTTTTCTCTCTTTTCGCCGCAATTGGACTTCTCTGTGTGGTTTTCGGCTATGGGCTGACCATCCGACCGATCCAGCCGACAGCCGATTCGGTCAGCTATCTCTCCGGCGCCTATCACATGAGGGCGCATGGCGTTTATTCCGGGGAACCGACCGACGAGGCCGTGCCACCCGCCATCGGACGAGAGCCTGGATATTCCGTTCTGCTGGCTGGGATGATGCTGATTGATCCCGCTTTCGGCGGCTTCCATCCGTCCTGTCTGCTTCAGACGGGTCTGTGCGATTCGCGCCTTTATCGGATCCCCCAATGGGTGAACGCCGGGTTGATCGGCGCCGCTGGCTTCACCCTGTTCGCGCTGGTTCATCGCCTGACCGGGCGGCGTCTTCCCGCCTTGATCAGCGCCTTGTATGTCCTGGCCAATGTCCAGATGAACAAGGGGTTCTATGACATCATCTCCGACCCGCTGGCGGTGTGGCTGACCACCCTGACCATGTGGTTGGCGACCTGGGCGTGGCAGGCCCGCCCATCCCTCTGGCGCTGGGCCTGCGTCGGCCTCAGCTTGGCGGCTCTGGCTTTCACCAAGGCGATTTTCCTGTATTGCGCCCTCCTGGCTTTCGTCATCGGCCTCGGCGTTTGCCTGATTTGGAGTGAACGCCGCCGCATGGTCATGCCCGCCCTGATCGCCGCCACCCTCGCTTTCGCCCTTCCGACCGGCGGCTGGGTCGCGCGCAACACATCGTTGATCGGGGTTCCAGTCTTCACCGACTTGCGTTCCGGCATCGCCTTGAGCACCCGTGAGGTGTTCAATCACATGAGTTCAGAGCAATATCTCGCCGCCTTCGTCTATTGGACGCGCGGTTTTGGCGACGGCCTCGCCCGCCGCATCTTCCCGGCGGAGGTGGTCGCGCCCTTTGATCTGGGACAACCGGGCGGATTTTACGATGTCGGGCAGAATGGCTACGGCCATCGGCTGGCCGCGCTGGAACAGGACGAAGGGCTGGGCGAGGTCGCCGCTGTCAAACACCTGGATCGCCAATTGATCGCCGCCATTCTGGAACGCCCGTTCACCCACCTCTCCACAACCCTCCCCGTCTTTTACCGGGGTATTTGGGTCGATGAGTTCATCGTGATCGGGCTTCCCATCTTCCTCATCACGCTGATTGGCGCGATCCGGCGGCGCGATGGGTTGATCGCCGCCTTGCTGGGTTTGGGGGCTTTCAACCTGCTGTTTTACGCGCTCATCAGCCTGAACATCACGCGCTATCAGATGACCGCCGTACCCGCCATCGCGCTGGCCTGCGGCATCGCTCTGCATCGCTGGATCGAGAGACGTCGTCCGGCATCCTGACGGCGCCTCTCGCATCACAGATCACGGAGCGGTCGGCCCCCGACGCTTCGGCGGGCCGCCGCCTGTTTTGCTTGGCCCTCTGCCTGGCCCTTTGCCGCGCCCGCGCGGCAGAGGGTGGTGAAAATTCGGATGCGCCGCTCCAGGCGGCTTATCACCAGGCGTCGCAGCCGCGCTCTGACCATCGCGACGTCCAGCAGGCCGGTTGCCGCCGCCTTGGCGTTCTTCCAGACGGCTGCCATAACAGGCGTCGCAGACCCGAAAGCGATGATTGGCCTTCAGCCGCGCGCCACACACCGGGCAAGCCCGCGCCAACGACCGTTCCGCCAGCGTCCGCTCGATGAAAGCGTTCAAATGCGCGCGACGTTCCTGGCACAGATCCATTTCAGGATAAGCGTCGGGGAAACGGTAGGCGAGCCAAGCGTAAGCGGTCAATTCCTTCACCGCCCGTTCGGCCTTCTCCAGTTCCACATCGGTGCCGACATGGTGGCGGAACCGCTCCGCCGCGTCGGGCGCCGCGTTGCCGATGCCCTTCCCTTGATTCATCGCCCAACCGCCCAACAGGCGCAAATTGTTCTGATCGCGCGTGTCGATTGGGCAACGGGCCAGAATGTCGCGCACTTCCAACGGCAACGCCGCCTTGTCGACCGCCGTCGCCGCCTGGATGCGCTGCTCCAGATCGGTCATGCGGAAGGTCTGGTTGGCGCGCAGCAGCTCCTGACCAGCGGTGCGCAGCACCTTGGCCAAGCTGTTGGTGTCCAACTCGATGGCGATGGCCTGGACATGGCTGAGGTTGGGAGAAATCCACGAGCGCGGATCCTCCGGCGGAACCGGCGGCGTGGTCAGGGCGCGGCGCACCGGGTTGATGCTCTCGCCCTCCAGAACCGCGACGCGCCCCTCCTCATGCATGCCAAAGCGACCGGCTCGCCCGCCAATCTGGCGGATTTCCGACGAATTCAGCTCGCGCTCTTCCCGCCCGTCGTATTTGCGGGTGGTGGACAGGACGACGCGCGCCACGGGCAGATTCAGTCCCATGCCGATGGCGTCGGTCGCCACCAGGACATCCGCCGTGCCGTCGCGGAAACGCCGCGCCTCGGCCCGGCGCACCTCCGGCGACAGCGCGCCATAGATGACGGCGACCGTGTGGCCGCGCGCCAACAGATCATGGCGCAAGCCCATAACGTCCTTGCGCGAAAAGGCGATGACCGCGTCGCCCCGGCGCACGTCAGGCAAAGGCACCCGCTCTTCCTGGACGCGCAGCGGCGATTTGCGGGTGAACTCGATGACCTCAAGCTCCTCCCCCATCGCGTCGGCCAGCCGCTTGACGTAGGGAATCGCGTCGGCGGATCCCGTCATCAGGATCTCCGGCGCCGCCACCCCCGCAACCGCCTGGGTCCAGGCCCAACCGCGATCCGGGTCGCCAATCATCTGAATCTCGTCGATGACGCAGGCACCCCAAATCCGCGACGTGTTCACCATTTCAATGGTGGAGGATGTGAACCCCGCGCCGGGCCGCACATCGCGCTCTTCGCCGGTCACAAGACTGCACGGGCGACCGCGCGTCTCCAAAGCTTCCTGCCCTTCCAAAGCCAACAGCCGCAAGGGCGCCAAATAACAGCCGCTTTCCGCCAAAGCCAATTGATCCATCGCCGAATGCGTCTTGCCCGAATTGGTCGGGCCGACGAACAGGCGAAGCCGACGGATCATCGCGCGGGCCGTGGTGAAGCTGTCCAGATAGACGCCCATGCCCGACGCGTTTTCCAACCGCTCGCGCCGAACCTTCAAGCCGGAGCGCGCGATGGCGCTGGAAAACGCCTCTTCCAAAGCGTCCAGCAAGGTTTGCAAACGAGGAATGCGGCCGCCGAAACCAATCACCCGCCCCAGCTCTTCGGCAAAGCCCTTGGGCCGCCACGCGTCGCCAAAGCCCGCCGCGCGCTGGGCCATCGAGGCGAACCAGGCGTCCACCCGGCCCTTGGCCTTTTCGATGGCGGACGACGACAGGCAAGCAGCCTTGACCCGCTTGCCCAAGGTCTTCGCCTGCGGTCGGCCAAAGCCCTCTTCGGCGGTCAGCATCCCCCACAATTCCGCCTCGATCTCCGGCAAGGGACCAAGCGCGATGCGGAAGCGCAGTTTCAAAGTCCGGTCGGCGCCGGGAATCGCCACAGTGTGGGTGAGCGAGAGAGACCAACGCGCCGGCGTGCTGTCGGCGTCCACCTCAATGCCATCGCCACGCACAACAGCGGCAATGGCGCGCAAGGCGTCTCGACGGTCATATTCGTCGGCGGTGCCAGGGGTAGCCCCGGATTTGGGGGTGGAAGTCTCGTCGGTCATCGTCGCTTGTCTTTTCGTGCAGATCCCGGTGGACGGCGTTGCGCCATGACAACGCCGCGCAGAAAACGCGCTTTTTAACCGGGGCTTTCTGTATGGGCTGAACGGCGCGCCGCAGCAAGCCAATTCCCGCCCACACCAGAAGGCGGGACGGCAAAAAACGGAACGGGCGCTCTCAAAACAATGAGAGCGCCCGTTCCGTTTGGATCGTTGTAAAGTCGAGTTTTTGTGACGTGTCAGTTGACGTTGGATGCGTCTCATGTGCGACCATGAGCGATTTACCGCTGTGCATGGCGCTCGGATGAGATCAAGCCGCTCGAGCGATTAGTAAGGCTTAGCTTCAGGCATTGCTGCCCTTCCACACGCCTCCTATCGACGTGATGGTCTATCACGGCTCTCAAGGGAGCTCTTGTTTAGAGGTGGGTTTCC